>Ga0265294_10001505_pt1 | contig 31318 bp, 20 predicted proteins | sample MunlanPumphouse3_FD_192504 | JGI IMG/M metagenome (GOLD analysis project Ga0265294, IMG submission 192504) | Groundwater microbial communities from a municipal landfill in Southern Ontario, Canada - Pumphouse #3 | ecosystem: Environmental > Aquatic > Deep subsurface > Groundwater | place...
CAACCGGCTGGAGCGCGCCAAGGCCGACATCATGGATCTGATCGAGGATCTGAAAGGCGACCGCGCCGCGCTGCTCGCCTTCCGCAGCAAAGGCAGCCTGCTCTGTCCGCTCACCACCGACTACGCCTTTTTGCGCCAGGCGCTCGACGGCGTCTCGCCGGAATCGGCCCCGCGCGGGGAGACCGATCTCGGCGACGCCATCCGCAAAGCGCTGGAGGCGCTCGATCCCGCGCTTGACGAATACAACGCGATCCTGCTCATATCAGACGGCGAGGATCTCAAAGGCGATGCGCTCGAGGCCGCCGCCGAATCGGCCCGCCGCAACATCCCCATATTCACGGTCGGCATCGGCGACGACGCCGGGGCCACCATTCCCGGCGAGAGCGGGCAGGGCCTCCAGCAATTCAAGGGCAGCGCCGTCAAGACGCGCCTGATGAGCGAAACCCTCTCGGCGATCGCCGCCGCTTCCAACGGCCGCTACATCCCGCTCGGCACGGCCGGCACGGCCCATACCACCCTCGGCGCGATCTACCGCCGTCACCTGCGCCAGATCGCCGCAAAGGAGCAGCAGGAGCAGATAGAAAACCGCTATCAGGAGCGTTATCAGCTCTTTCTCTTTCCCGCGCTGCTCAGCCTGCTGGCGGCCGCAGGCTTCAGCCGCGGACGACTCTGCGGCAACCGCACGAGAAAACAGGAATCAGGAATTAGGAATTAGGAATCGGCCCCGCCATGAAGTTCATTCTGACCAGTCTACTTCTCGCCAGCCTGTGCGCCTCCGCGCAGACTCAAGGCCCCACTGTCTCAACGTCCCCGACCCAACCGTCTCCGACTCCTAATTCCTCATTCCTAACTCCTAATTCCCCTGACGCCCCTGCCACCAACCGTCCGCCGGTTGTGGTTGCCCCCGGCCGCGCCGGCGCGCGCGATGCGCAGGCGCTGCTGCGCAAAGGCCGGCACGCAGAAGCGGCGGAAGCGTTTCTCTCCGCCGCGCGCGGCGCGGACCTTCAGGAGGCCGAGGAGTACCGCTACAACGCGGCGTACGCCTACTATGCCGCACAGGACGCGACTAACGCGGTGCAGACCCTTAGACCGCTGCTCGCCTCACGCAAGAACGGCGCGCGGGCCGGCGAGCTTCTCGGCCTGATTCTGATGGATCAGGCGCGCGCCGCCGGGGCTGAAGATCCGCAAGCCAAGGCCAAAGCACTCGAAGAGGCAGCCGCCGCGTTCCAGCGCGCGCTGCGCGACGCGCCGCAGGACGCGCGACGCGACCGCAATCTGACGCGAGCGGTCGCGCCGTTGCCCGAGGCGCGCGAGAGCGCCCACATCGCGAAGGTGATGGCGGAGCACGGCCAGACCCCGGCGGACCGGCTGATGGGTACCCTGCTCGCGGAACAGCGCGCGCTGCTTGAGGAGTCGGCCGTCCTCTTCACCAATGACGCCCCGGCGCTGATCACCAAGGCTGAAGCGCTGGCCAAGCGCCAGCGGCAGCAGGCCGACCTTTGGATCCCGCTCAAGCAGCAGGTGCTTCAGGCCGTCACCAACGAGCAGCAGCAGGCGCAGGCCGCGCAGCAGATCGAGCTGGCGCGCGACAGCATGAAGGGCGCGGCCGATGCGCTGCAGGATCTCCTGCCCGAAGCCGCCGCCGACACCGCGCAAGCCGAGCCGCTTGTCTACGCCTTCTGGAAGGCCGTCGCACCGCCCGACGCCGCGCTCGACGAGGACATCCTCTGCCAGAGCAACACGCTTCACAACCTGAAGCTCAGGCACATGGAATCGCGCGACGCGCAGACCGAAGCCCTGCAGCTTACCCGCCTTTTCCGCGAACGCTTCCCCGCGTGGGCCGACCAATACATGCAGCAGGCGCAGGCCGACACCAACATGCCGCCCTTCACTGCTGAAGACAAGGCCAAGATCGAGGAGATCGCCGCGCACGCCGAGAAGCTGCAAACCGAACTCGTCGAAAAGAAACCGTCCGAGACCGAGCGCCGCGCGCTGCAGGAGCAGGCGCTCAAGGATCTGCTGGAGATCCGCGAGCTGCTGCCCAAAAAGCCGAACCAGAATCAACAGCAGAATCAGCAACAGCAGCAGCAACAACAAAATCAAGAGCAGCAGCAACAGGAACAACAGCAGGAGCAGGAACAGAAGCAAGAGCAGGAGCAGAAACCTGAGCCGCAGGAGCAGAAGCCGGAACCGCCGCAAGACGTCAAGGAGCTGCTGCGCAAGGCGCTCGAACGCGAGAAGGAGCACGAAGAGGAGAAAAAGGAGCGCATGCGCAAGATTCCGCTGGCGCCGGGCGAGAGGGACTGGTGAAGGAAGAAGGATGAAGGATGAAGGCGGTCGCGCGCCTTGCTGAGAGTCGTTCAAAGTGAGAGACACGTTCACACACACGCAGAATCTGATTCACCCCGTCGGCTGTCAGTTGGTGCCGGAGGGACGGATCAAGAATGTGTTTTGTGCGGAGCAAAGTCGGGAGCGCGGGCGTCCCCGCCCGCATTCTGAATGGCAGGTAGCGAACCGCTTCTTTTCCGCCGTCCTGCTTCTGTTCTTTCTCGCTTTTCCCGCCTTCGCCGATGTCTCTCTGAAGGTGTCGCCCAGCCGGCAGAACATCTATCTGGGCGAAAGCTTCAATCTTACGATCGAGGTCGAGGGTGCCGATCGCGGGTTGGACGCGCCCGATCTCTCCGGTCTGCCGCCGGCCGAGATCCAATTCCTCGGGCAGCACAGCAACAGCCGTTCCAGTATCTCGATCATCAACGGCCGCATGACGCGCGAAACCTATGAAGGCCGTGTTTTCGCCTATCAGATCAAACCCGGTGCCGAGGGCGTTTACCGCGCCGGACCGGTGCGCGTGACTGTCGCCGGCAAGAGCTACACCGAGCCCGGCCCCTCGGTGCAGGTCAAAGGCATCGAGCGGCAGGATCGCGTGATCGCCTCGCTCAGCGCCTCGTCCACCTCGGTGCTGGTCGAAGAGCCCTTCACGGTCACCCTGTCCGTCGCGGTCGCCGAACTGCCCGATCCCTACGCCGAAAGCAACGAACCGCTCCACCCCAATCTGCTGCCCCAGCTCACCGCCGATTTCCTGGAGATCCGACAAGACTCGCCCGGCCTCAAAAGCCCCGACCTGAACCAGATCCTCAACAACCTGATCGATCAGAGCGGACGCCAGCCGGGCTTCGCGATCAACGACTATAAGACGCGCGACATGAGCAGCGGTTTCGGACGTCTCTTCGGCGACGACGATCCTTTCCGTCCGCGCCCGATCCGCTTCCGCCTGCCGGCCTCGCGCGTCACCATCGATGGCAAGAAGTACCGCGCCTACACGCTCGCCCTTGAGTACACGCCCACCAAAGAGGGGGAGTTCACCTTCGGCCCGCTCTCTTTCAAAGGCACTGTCATCAGCGACGTCACCGCCGACCGCCAGGCCGTGACCCGCGACATCTACACCATCGGCCCGGCCGTCACCGTGCGGGTCGTGCCGCCGCCCGACGAGGGACGGCCCGAGACGTTCATCGGCTCGGTCGGCAAAGAGATGCAGGCCACCGCCGCCTTCGACACCACCGTCTGCAAAGTCGGAGATCCCCTCACGCTCACCCTGGAGATCACCGGCGCGATCAGCGTCTCCAACCTGCGCACGCCGCTGTTGAGCCTCCAGCCCGAACTCACGCGCGACTTCCGCATCTACGACGACAACGTGAGCGCGGACACCCTGCCCAACGGCAAGCGCTTCAAATACCGCGTGCGCCCAACGCGCGAGGGCACGCTGGAGTTCCCGCCGATCCGCCTGGCCTACTACGACACCGCCGTGCGCGCCTACCGCACCGTCGCCACCGCGCCGGTTCCCATCCAGGCGCGCGCCACCACGCAGATCGCCACGGCCGATCCCGCAGACGGCACCGACGCTTTGACCGGCGTGCTCGACAGCCGCACGCGCCCGTTGCCGGCCGGCATCACACTCGACGCGCGCGGCGCACACCCCGTTTCCCTGCTGCCGCGTCACCGCCTGGTCCTGCCGCTGCTCGCGGCCGGCCCGCTGCTCGCGCTGCTGACCGCGCTGGCCGCGCCGTTCGCGGCGCTCGCCGCCCATCTGCGCGCCCGCCGCCGTCACGCCGGCGCGCTGCGGCGTGCGCTCGCCGCGCTGCGGCGCACAGACAATCCGGCGCGCGCCGCGCAAGCCGTGCGCAGTTATCTGGCTGAACGCTGCGATGTGGCCGGCGGCGCGCTGACGCCGTCCGACGCGGCCGAACTGCTGAACCGGCGCGGCGTTCCGGATGCGTCGGCGCACGCATGCCGCACCTTGCTGGCGCGCCTTGACGAAGCCCTCTACCGGCCCGATGCCGACACACCGGCCACCGCCATCGTCAGCGACCTAGCCACGCTACTGCCCGCTATCGACGCGGCGCTCTCGGAAAAAGCTAAGAGTTCATAACGAATAGTGAATAACGATGAGACTGTTTCCCATAAGAGCATGTGAACGCACGGGTGCAGAAGCCGGCATGCGTCATGTCGCGCTTGTGGTGGCCGGGGTCTTCTTGCTTGCGAAGCCCTGTTCGTTCGCCGCTCCCACGGATGAGTCCGCCCGCGCCTTTCTCTGGGAGCAGGCCGGTGCGCAGGCTGCGGCCGCCACGACGCCCGAGGGCTATCTCCAGGCCGCCGCCACCTACAACCGTCTGGTCGCCGACGGCGTGCGCAACGGACCGCTCTTCCAGAATCTTGGCAGCGTGCTGGTCATGGCCGGCGACGGCGCCAACGCGGCGGCGGCCTTCGCGCGCGCCGAGCGTTATCTCGGCGCCACGCCCGAAACGCGCCAGGGGCTCGCCGCCGCGATTGCGCTCCAGACCGGACGCGCGCAGGCCGATCTTCCCTGGTCGCGCACCGCCTTTTTCTGGCACTACGCCTTTCCCTGCTCTGTGCGCGCTGCCACCGCCCTGGCCGGTTGGACCCTCTTCTGGCTGGGCGTGTTCTGTCAGCTCCTGCGCCGTCGCGGCGCGGGCCGCGCCTTCCTGCGCAGCCTCGCTGAAACCTGCCTGCTCACCGGAGGGTTGATCACCGTGGTCTTTGCCGCCTCCACCCTGATGACGCTCACGCATGAGCGGCACGATGAAGCGACCTGGGGCGCGCGCGTCTTCGCCGCTTCAGCCAGCGATACGGAGGCGGCACCATGAGAGTCGAAGGAGGAAGGAGGAGGGAAGAGGGATGCGGGATCGTCTGCTGGCGGCCGGGGAGAGCGAGCAGGGCGCGTGTTTTGGGCGGGGCAGAGTCGGGAGCGCGGGCGTCCCCGCCCGCAAGGCGAATGGCTGTACGAGATTCTTTTGCGCGTTTTGGCTTTCAGAGCCCGAACACAAAACCTTTTGATGAAACGTTGTTGCGGGCGGGGACGCCCGCGCTCCCGACAGGCCTGCTGTCCTTTTTACCCGCGATGCAAAATTATCGTGTTTCCCTGCCGCTAACCGACTGCGGAAGAGGGTGGCGGTGCAAGGCGGGGCGCTGGCTGTGTCTGCTGCTGCTGGTTGCGCTGCCGGTACGGGCGGGCGAGATTCTGGGCGGACGTTTCAAGACGGTGCCCGACGCGCTCTATGTCAACCAGGCGTTCGAGATCCATTTTGAGCTTGAGGTCACGTTCGGCAGCGAGGTGGAGGATGTGCGGATCACCGACTTCCCCAACAATCCCGAGCTGATCACAGTCGGACGGCTTGAAACCGCCGTCGGCAGCCGCGTCACGCGCGGCACGCAGACCTTCACGGTGCACCGGTTCATCGCCAAGGCGCGCTGCCACCAGCCGATCGACCGCGTTTTTCAGCCGCACGTGCACTGCATGCTGGTCGAACGGCGCAATGCCGGCTTCTTCTCGCACTGGCAGTCGTTTCCCAAGCAGAAGCAGCTCGAGCCGTTCACGCTGCGCGTCAGGCCGTTGCCCGAAGCCGGGCGTCCGGCCGACTTCTCCGGCGCGATCGGACATTTCCGCCTCAACGGACGGCTCTCGCAGCATATCGTGCAGCCTGGCGACATCATCACGCTCTCTCTTGATCTGGTCGGCGAGGGCTGGCTCGGCGACCGGGCGGCCATGCCCGTGCCGCCCGCTTCGCCGCTCTTCAAGAGCTATCCGCCGAAAGAGCTGCTGCGCGAGGCGGCGCATCTGAAGAGCGAGCAGGTTTTCATTCCGCAGAGCACCAACGCCACCGAGATCGCGGCGGCGCGTTTCAGCTTCTTCAATCCTGCGACTGAGCGGTATGAAGAGAGCGTGGCGGGTCCGTTCCGCCTGACGTTCGGCGCGGCGCCGGCTGCGGCCGCCGCCGAAGAGGTGCGGGTGATCGACACCGCGCGCCCGGCGGTGTCCGCCGTTCAGGCGCAGCTCATCACGCGCGAGCAGGTGGACCAGACCCTGCGCCACAGCGTGCCGCTGCTGGTGGCGGGCGGCGGCGTCCTGGCGGCGTTTTTCGTCTTCTTCCTGCTGGCCGGCACGCACCGGGTACTCGCGGCGGGCGTCGGGTTGCTGATTCTGGCGGGCGGCCTAGGCATGGGCTACCGGCTGCGGAGCAAGACGACGCTATCCACGCGCCATCTCGCACGGCGCGCGGAGGTGCGGTTCGCGCCATCACAAACAGGTGCGCCGCTCTTCACGCTCAACCCCGGCAGCACGGTCGTGCCGCTCGAACAGTCCGGCCCCTGGGTGCGCATTGACGCCGCAGGCCGCTGCGGCTGGATACATGCCGACACCCTCAAACATGATGCTACTCCATAGTGGTGACGATGCGGTACACTTAGTCCCCACACTTAGTCCCCTCATACACGCCCCACACTATTGATGCGGCGCGGCCGACAGCGCCTGTTCCACCGCCGCGACCAGCGCGGGATCATCGGGCGCCGTGCGCGAGCCGAAACGCGCCAGCAGGCTGCCGTCGCGTCCGACCAGAAACTTGCTGAAATTCCAGGCCACCTCGCCGCCCAGGCCGGGATGGCGCGTGCCGTCGGTCAGCCAGGCAAAGAGCGGATGCTTCTCCGCGCCCTTGACGTGGATCTTGGCGAAGAGCGGAAAGGTCACCCCGAAGTTCACCGAGCAGAACGCGCGGATCTCCTCGTGCGTTCCGGGCTCTTGCCCCATGAAGTCATTGCACGGAAACCCGAGCACCGCAAAGCCGCGCGCGCGATAGCTTTCGTACAGCTTCTGCAGCCCCGCATACTGTTTCGTGAAACCGCAGCGGCTGGCCACATTCACCACAAGCGCGACCTGCCCCCGGTACGGGGTGAGGTTGGTGCGCGCGCCGTCGATCGTCTCCACCGCGAAGCCGTAGAACGGCGGCAGCGCGGCCGACGCCGCAGCGGGCCGCACCGGCAGGTGGATCTCCGATTTACGCAGGAAGACCGGCATGAAGGGCGAATTCCAATACACGGCATACGGCTCGCCATCCGCCTGCCACTCTGGCTGCGCCGCCAGCCAGGCGCGCAGGCGCGCCACACCCTTCTCGTAATTCTTGCGCGAGTAGCCGCCGCGCAGGCCGATACTGGACACCGTCACCTCCGGCAGCGTGCGCACGGTGACGCCCTTGTCGGAGGCGAGCGCGCGTTCGCTGTCGTCGCTGCCGACCAGGAAAACCATCTCGTTGGTGGAGGCCGAGGCCTCGACCGGCACGCTCATGGCGACCTTGTTCGCGTTGATGTACGAGAAAAGCTGCCTGAACGCCGCGCCGCGGTCCTTGAACGCATCGCCCGGCGCCGACGCGATCAGCGTGGTGCGGGCCGGCAGCGTCTTGATCTCCAGCGTGCCGACCGGCGTTCGCGGATAGATCGATTCATACGCCATAGCACGCCCTCCTACCGCCATCATGGCTACACATACAGTTGCGCAACTGAACCTCTGCATCGCACACCACCTTTCTGTTTTACATGGCCGCACATCAGACATGCATGGCCGCGCGCGTTTCCGGTTCACAGCGGGCAGCCCCAGCCATCACGCGCGGACGGAACGACCAGGCGGTTCGCCTCGTCGCTGCCGTCAAACCGCCCCTTGCGGCTGTTCCACACCAGGCGGCCCGGAACGCGCTGGGCGACGCAGCCCGTGAGCACGGTCTCCATCAGCGCGCTCACGTGCGGCGACTCGACGGACTCCAGCGTGCCGGCTCGCAGCGCGTCGAGAAAACGGGCGTGCGTGTCGGCGCCTTTCGGCGGCAGCGGTGCCAGCGCACAGGCCTCATGTTTCTCGGCGTCTACCAACCGTGTCTCGCCGGGCAACGCCACGCGATGCCGCTCACCCGTCTCATCGGCCATCAGCCACACGCCGTCTTCGCCCACCAGCAGACAGCCGCCGCCGGGGAACGTCCCGAGCGACTGAACCACCTCTGGCAGACGGATCGCCGCCGGCCGCCGGCCGCCGTCGTACCAAGAGAGCGTCACCGGCGGACGGCGTCGGGCCGTGGCATCAAAAACCGCCTGCACGTGGCTCGCGCGCGGATACATTTCGGCGGTCGCTCCGTCGACCTCCTCCGCTGTCACCATGCGTGGCGCTCGCAAGTCCAGCGCGCGGAACGGCAGGCTCAGAAGCTGGCAGCCGACATCGCCCAGGGCGCCGGTCCCGAAATCGTGCCAGCCGCGCCAGTTGAAGCGGTGGTAGACGCGCTCTTTGAACGGCCGCAGCGGCGCACCGCACAGCCACAGATCCCAGTCCAGTGCGGGCGGCACGGGGTCGCTGCCTTCCGGCCGGCGGCCGCCTTGCGGCCACACCGGCCGCGCGGTCCAAGCATGCACGTCGGTGACCGCGCCGATGATACCGGCACGCAACAGCGTGACCGCGCGGCGGAACTGCGGCCGCGCGCCCGCCTCGTCGCCCATCCACAGCGCCACGCCGCGACGGCGAGCCTCCCGCGAGAGTGACTCAGTCTCGGCGAGCGTACGGGCCAGCGGCGGCTCGACGAAAACATGGCATCCTTGTGCCATCGCCCAGGCCGCCTGCAGGGCGTGCCCGTGGTCCGGCGTGGCGATCAGCACCGCATCAAGTCCGCGTTCGGACTCGAACAGCACGCGGAAATCTTTGTAAAGCGTCACGTCCGGCTGCGTGTCGGTGACCGTGTCGCGCGCCGCGAGCAGCGCGCGTTCGTCCACATCGCACAGCGCCGCCAGCCGGTCGCCCGACGCGCAGACCGCGCGCCAGCACGCCTCGCCGCGCCCCGCCGCGCCGAGCACCGCGACATTCAGCCGGTTGCCGGCGCTCCGCCGCCGCGCCGCGCCGCCGCGTCCCGCAGGGCTGCGGCAGCCGCCTGCCATCGTCGCGCCCGCGAGGACCGATCCGAGAAAGCGTCTGCGTGTTGTCTTGTTCATGTGTCGTTCCTTCGCCGTGTGCGCGTCATTCCGCATCCGCCAACTCGCGCCGTCGCAACACGGCGCAGCCCGCCGCCGCCAGCAGCAGCGGGAGCAACAAGGCATTCCAGACCAGCGATGCGCGCAGCATATCGGCCTCGAGCCGTTCGCCGTTCGTCAAGGCCGCCAGCGGCTCAGCCTTCAGGGCGTGGCGCGTGGCGCCATGCACCGTGCGTGACACCAGCATGCCCGCGCGGTTGCTCCATTTTTTGGCATCTTCTTCCGACACCACCTGCACCACAGAATTGCCCACCATCGTGAGCACCAGAAGTACCGTCGCCACGAAAGCGGCCACCGGCAGCGAGAAACAGATGCTCAACGTCAAGCCGAAGGCCGCCAGCAGCGCCAGCACGCTCCCATGCACCGCCGCCGCGCGCAGCAGGTTCATCCAAAAACTGCCCCCCGGCGTCAGCAGCGCCACATCCTTGCGGAAGCGCAGCAGGAGGCCCGGCGCGTGCTTGGCGTCGCCGGTGTGTTCGAAGCTCAATTCAAAGGTGCGCAATCCGGCATCCGGCGCTTGGCCGAACGCCCGCGCGTCCACGGCGAACTCGATCTCTTTCAGTGTGAAATCATCCAGCGGAACCTCCACCGCCCGCGCCGTCTCGACGCAGCCCAGCCGGCAGATGCCGGTTACCTGCGCCCTCGTGTTGTACTCGGTCTCGAAGCGCAGGCGCACAGTGACTGCCTCGCCGGCGCGCAGCGGCCGAGACAGGCGGAAGCGCCACGCCTGCTGCCGTCCCGGGGGAATCTCGGTGTACTTCTCAGGCGCCTTTTCCTCCAGCGCGCGCAGGATGGTGCGCTCGCTGTACCCTTTCGGCAACTCGTTGCGCGCGCGCAGTTCGTCAAGGGTCTCGCGCGCCTCTTCGCGGGGGGACGGCAGCAGCGGATGCGCCACATACCGGCTGACCGGTTGTTCGACCGTTTCCCAGCCGTCGCGGTGCATGCGCCAACGCACCTGTGCGTAGACACCGGTATAGACCGCCAGCAGGGCCGCCGCGTTCAGCGCCAGCAAGGCCAGCCACTTGCCGGCCCAGAATTCCGCCGCGCGCACAGGCTTGACGGCCGAAAGCTGCATGCGGGCGCTGTCGATCTCCGCCGCAAAGAGCGCGCAGGCCGCCCAGAGCGTCGCCAGGCAGAGGATGCCGAAGGCAAAGCCGAGCGTGTAGGTCAGCAGGATATGCAGCTCGCCCTCCGGTGTGCCGTCGCCCTTTACCGCACCGGGCAGCACCAGCACACAGACCGCCAGCAGCGCGAGCAGAGCGCCGACCGTCCGGGTCCGCAGCGCGGCCCGCACGGCGAGCACGGCCACGCCGCCGATGCGCCGCGCGGAAGCCGCGATCCCGTTCTGTGCGTCATTTGTCATGCGTGTCATCAAGGAGAAGTTAGGATTTAGGAGTTAGTGTCGGCGGGTGCCGCGCCGAGAAACGGCGCCATGGCGAACGCGCGCTGCTGTCCGTCCCGCGCGACCACCTGAAGGAAGTAGCGCTCCAGGCTCATCGCCGGATACTCCTGTCGCACACGCCGCCCCGTGCGCGCCTCCAGCTCGGCACGTACCGCAGCGGCGTCCGGCTCATCCAAGCCCTCCACCTCAAAGCGCACGGCGTCCGGCTGGCGCAGCAGCTCGGCGATCTTGCCCTCGGCGCGCAGCACGCCGCGCTCAAGGATCGCCACGCGGTCGCAGACATCCTCGACATCCGCCAGCAGATGCGAGGTCATCAGCACCGTCACGCCGCCTTGGGCCAGCGCGCAGACCAGGTCCTTCACTTCGCGGCTGCCGATCGGATCGAGTCCCGAGGTCGGCTCGTCGAGGATCAGCAACCCGGGCGCGTTCACCAGCGCCTGGGCCAGGCCCACGCGGCGCGCCATGCCCTTTGAAAAACCGCCCACCGCGCGGTCGGCGGCATGCTCGAGATCCACCATGACCAGCAATTCATGCGTGCGGCGCACCGCCTCCTTGCGCGGCATGCCGAAGAGGCTGGCGTAGTACATCAGCGTCTCGCGCGGCGTGAGGAAGGGATGCAGGTGCGAGACCTCGGGCAGGTAACCGATGCGCGCCTTGGCGCGCGTGTCGTCGGGTGCCGCGTCCAGCACGCGGACCACGCCGGCCGAGGGACGCAGCAGTCCGAGCAGCATCTTGATCGTGGTGCTCTTGCCTGAGCCGTTCGGCCCCAGCAGGCCGAAGACCTCGCCGTCATTGACCGTGAGGTCCAGCCCCTTGACTGCCTCCACGGTGGGGCGACGCCAGAAATCGCGGAAGACTTTGCGCAGTCCGCGTGTCTCGATGACCGGTTGTCGTTTGCTTTCAGGCACGTCCCGTTCCCTCCTGCGCGTCGCCGCGCACATCATCCCAGATCCCGCTCCCGGAACGCCAGACAGCCGGCGCCGAGGAAGAACGCGCAGCAGGTCAGCGCGTAGAGCGCAGCCTCGCCGACATAGCGCCAGGCGATGCGTCCGCCGCGCGCGACCGCGTCGCACAGCCAAAAATTCTGAAGGTCCGGCAGCAGGCCGGCAGCCAGACCGCGCCCCGACCAGAACGGCGCGCCGGTCAGCAGCGAGTCGCCGGCCAGTCCCAGCAGCAGCACGCCGGCGCAGACCGCGAGGGTCGAGCCGGTCGACAGGCGCGTGGCCAGTGCGGTCGCCAGCGCCGTGAAGACCGCCAGCGCGCAGAGCACCAGCAGCGCTGCGGGGATCACGCGCAGGTTCAATTCCGGGTGATAGAACACCCAGCCCGCCGCATGGGCGTGGTCCGCGCCGCAGCCGGCGCAGGCCGCTTCGCCGTGCAGCGGATAGAGCTGTCCCAAGCGATTGTAAAAGCCGGTGACGAGCGCCACCAGCATTTGCGAAAGCGCCACGCCGACAAAGGCCGACACGCCAAACCGACGCCGGCCGAAATAGTGGCGCGCCGCGGCGACAAGCAGAGCCGCCGCCACGCCCGCCGCGCTCAGCGCCAGCGTGATCACATCGGTCACGTAACCGGAATAATCCTTGTGCGTGATGAAGTGAGCCGAGCCGCGTTCCGCCAGCAGCGTCGCGGAGAGCACGCCCAGCCAGAAAAAGGCGGACACCGCCAGCACCCCCAGCGCCTTCGCCAGCAGGAACGTCACGCGCCGCACCGGCTTGCCCAGCGCGGCGGAGGCCGTGCCGCGCGCGATCTCGCCGGACACCGTGCGGCCGGCCGCGCCGGCGGCGAGCACCAGACCGAACACCAGCATGCACGACAAGCCGCTGTCGCGCGCGAGCCGTCCGTCCTCGCCGAACCGATGGAACTGGAAGACCGGCACCAGCAGCGTCGTCACCACCGCCGAAAGCAGAATCAGAAAGGCGATCGGCTGCTGGATCGCTTCAACCAGCGTGGTCCGCGCGATGGCCGTCACCTGTTTCAGCGCAAGGCCCCGCGCAACGCTTTGACCGTCATGGGGAAACATGACGGAGAGTGTAGCGGATCGCCCCTTTCCCGTCAAAGACCGCGTGCGACCGCGTGGTCATCGGGTGGTGGCCGGGGGAGGGGAAGGAGGGGGGAGAAAGGAGGAGGGAGGGGGGTGCATGCGCGGCGGCGGGAGGGACGAGCGTCCGCTCGTCCAGCCGCTGAACATGCAATGGGTTTGACGGCTGGGCGGCTCGCTGAGGAAGCCCGCCCGACCGGATCTAATATTCTCGTTTCCTTTTTTCGCGCAGCGCGTCGGCCGCGCGGTTCAGCTTGCCGCGCAGCAGCAGCGCGGCGCTGTCCGGCACCGGCGCCGCAACCGGCTGCTCCCAGTCGCGCGTCACGGTCTTGATCTCGGGCACTGCGACTGTGCCGTCCAGCAGCGCGTCCAGCAGGCTCAGGGTGCAGACGCGCACGGCGTTGGACTCCACCAGAAAAAGTTCAAGATCCTCGTCGTTCACCCCCGGCGGCAGCGGCGGCACGCAGGCCGGGCAGCCGTTTTCGCAGGGACATTCGCGGATCATCCGGCGGCAGAGGCCCAGTGTGTCTTCGATCTTCTCGAACACCTTTTCCGCATAGCCCGCCCCGCCCTCCAGGCGGTCGTACAGAAAGAGCGCGCTCTCGAACGTCATGTCCGCCCAGACCGGGGGCGGCAGCGGCTCGAAGCCCTCGGCATCCGCACCCGGCGGCACGCGCGGCGGCTCTTCCCGTTCTTCGTTGACCGTTGCGCGTTGCGCGTTGCGCGTTGAGCGCTCCGCCCCGCCCTCCTCTTCGCGGTCGAGCGGCGCGAGATCGGTCTCGAGATCGCCCGGGTCGGCCATGCTCACGCTCGCAGCCGCGTGGCGCAGGATATAGCGCAGGCCGAAGAGCGCGGCCGGCACGAGCCGCTTGTCGCGCGCGTCCAGCGCGCGGCCCCAAGGTTCAGGCACGCGCAGGGCGAAGCCGACGGTGTCATATTCAAACGGCGGCAGCGTGATCGGTCCGTAACCCACGTTCTCCAAGGTGCGCTCGCGCACTTTCTTGAAGAGCTTGGGCTGCCTGTTCACATGCAGCGCGCCGAAGCGCAGGTCCGCGCCATGAACCGTCTTGCGGCCCTCTTCCGCCGTCAGGTCCAGCCGGCTCTCCCATTCCGATTCGGTGTAGTAGTCGACCTCCACCGGCTCGACGGTGCAGAGCTTCTTGTCGAGGTCCAGGTCCATCGACATGTAGCGGCGGCCGAGATGCTGGTAGATCGCGTCTTTGTACAGCTCGGCGCGTGCGCCGATCGGATCGATCTCGCCGATCACTTCGCCGTTGCAGACGATCTCGACGTTGTAGTCGGTCATGCCGCGCAGGTTGACGCCGCGTGCCGGATAGTCGGGCAGGGCGTAGCGCCAGCAGCCTTTATACGGCTTGAGCGTGCCGTCCTCTTTGAGGATGTCGAGCGCGAAGCCGTAGGCGCGCGTGTCGAAAAGCGGCTCCTCATCGCGCAGCGGATGTTCGTGCGCGGCGCACGGCAGGTGCTGCAGCATGATATACGGGTTGTCGGCATGCAGCCACGCCTGTTCGATCGGCGTGCCGGTGAGGAAGTCGGGATGGTTCACCAGATACTGGTCCACCGGCGCGTCCTGCGCCACATAGAGGATCAGCGCGCGGTTGCCTTTGCGCCCGACACGTCCGGCCTGCTGCCAGAAACTGGCCAGCGAGCCCGGGTGGCCGGAGAGGATACAGACGTCGAGATCGCCGATGTCGATGCCCAGCTCGAGCGCGTTGGTCGAGAGGATGGCGGTGATGCGGCCCTCGAAGAGGTCCTTCTCGAGCTGGCGCCGTTCGGCCGGCAGCAGGCCCCCGCGATACGGCTTGACCCGCTCTTTCAGTTCGGGGTGGCCGTCGGTGACCGCGCGCCAGAGGCGCTCGACCTGCTGCCGCGAGCGGCAGAAGCAGATGGTGCGGACGCCGGCGGCCGCGGCGGCGCGGATGATCGGGATCGAGACCGAGGCGGGCCCCTTGCGGAAACGCGCGGAACCGGCGCTCTCCACGAGCGGCGGGTTGATCAGATAGAGGTCGCGGCGCGGGCGCGGCGAGCCGTCGCGGTCAATGACTGTGAACGGACGGTGGAAGAGCGCCTGCACATGTTCGCCGGGATTGCCGACCGTCGCGGAGCAGCAGACAAAGCGGGGCGACGAGCCGTGCATGGCGCAGACGCGCAGCAGGCGGCGGAAGACATTGGAGACATGTGAGCCGAACGCGCCGCGGTAGGCGTGCACCTCGTCCACCACGATGTATTTCAGGCGCCCCAGAAAATCGCTCCAGCCGCGGTGGTGGTTGGGCAGTATCCCCGCGTGCAGCATGTCGGGATTGGTGATCACGAAGTCCGCCCCCTTCATGATCTTGCTGCGCTCCTCGCGCGGGGTGTCGCCGTCAAAGGTGCCGAGTTTGCGGGTGTCGAGCGCGGCTTTGAGCAGCGCGCCGAGCGTGCCCTCCTGATCGCGCGAAAGCGCCTTGGTGGGGTAGAGCAGCAGCACGCCGAAGGGCGCGTCGCTGCGGCAGTAGTCGCTCAAGATCGGCAGCAGGAAGGCCAGGGTTTTGCCCGATGCCGTGCGCGAGACCAGTACGGTGTCGCGGCCGGCCGAGACCGCTTCAAAGGCCTCGGCCTGATGGGCGTAGAGCTGGCCGATGCCACGCTCGCGGAGCACGGCGGCGAGGCGCGGGTCAAGTCCGTCGGGGAACGGCGCCAAGACCGCATCCTCAGCAGGCATCACCTGATGCGCGCGGATCTGTCGTTCGAACCGCGTGCGCAACACCGTTTCAACGGCGTCGATATGGGAGTGTGCGTGTTTCATGTCAGAATGTGGACAGCGTTACTGTAGCGCCGGCGGCGCGCGGGGTCAAGACAGGGCCGACGCATCTTGAATTTGGCTCATGCCGTCAGAACTGCGGGTGTGACATGCACCCGGTGAGTGCCATGCAGTCGGCGCTGCGGCATGGTTTTTGTGGCCCCTCGTCCCCGTACCCGTTCACGTACACGTACACGACGGCCTCATCGCCTTCCCGTGACCGTGTACGGTCCCGCGACTGGCAGGAGCTTGCTCTCATCCAAATCGCTATCGGGATCGGGATCGTCCATTTTGAGCCGTCCCGCGCGGCTCCTCTTGCGATGGGGTCAAAAGATGTTCGATCCCGATAGCGATCCCGATCCCGATAGCGATGTCTACTCCCAACGTCAGCGTTGCGCGCGTGCTTTGAACGAAGAGTCGGGGGCGCGGACGGCCCCGTCCGCGATGTGAAACATGATTCACAGACTCCCGACACAGGCAAAGTGATCAATGCGCCGACATCGTGGGTGAAAGGCCGTGAAGACAAAAAATTAGATGCGTCGGCCCGGGGGTCAAGAAGGGGCGTCAAGACGGCCCAAGAGATCGGCATTGACAATTCGTCGCCCCTCTGCACAATGAGCGCTCAGTCATACGTCTGTGCCGCAGGGTGTGCGCCGGTCGGCCGCACCGGTACGCCATCTGAACGAACGGAATGAGGGGTCACTGATGATTCGTCTGCTGAGTTTCGCCTTTCTCACCGCCGCCGTCGCCTGCGGCAATCCCTTGGCTATCCCCAATGCCGGTTTCGAAGACGTTGAAAAGCCGGCGTGGACGATCACCGACCCGGGCCTGAGCGTCATCACGGCGGAGGCGGCGCACACCGGCAAACGCGGACTGCGCGTCTCGGACACCTCTGACGCCCAGGGCAGCAGTTGCCGGTCGGCGCCGGTGCCGGTCGCCGCCGGCAAAACCTACGCGCTCTCCTTCTGGGGGCGCGTGCTGGAGAATGACGGTGCGGTCGGTGTCTACATGCAGTTTGCCGATGCCAAGGGAAGTGTCCTCACCTCGCCCTCCCGCCACGGCGAAATCATCCAGACCATCCAAGGTGCTAAGGGCGAGTGGCAGGCCTTCACGCTCGTCGGCCTAGCTCCGCCCGAAGCGGCCGCGCTGTGGGTCTGGGTACACAGCTTCAACGGCGGCTGCGGCGCGGCCGACGCGGATGATTTCGTGCTCGCCGAGCTGAGTGACGCCGAGGCGGAAAAAGTGCGCGTCACGGCCTTGCGCACATCTCGGAACGGTTTTCCGCCGCCTGATCCGGCACGCGTCGCTGAGATTGCCGCCTGGCTCGCGCCCGCGCCGCACGGCCTGGGGCGCCCGGCCACCGACCGCGCCGCATGGAACCGGCTGGCCGCGCTGCCCGAGGCCGCCGCGCTTCTGCGCGACGCGGAAAAGGCCCTGCGCGCGCCGCCGCCGGATCTGCCCGACGCCCTCTACCTCGACTTCACCACGACCGGTAACCGCCGCAACTACGAGCGGCCTTACGGCCAGCGTTCGCAGCGTCTCACCGCGTTGCTGCTGGCCGAGTGCCTGGAAGACAAGGGGCGCTTTCTGCCCGCGCTCGAGCGCGACCTGCTCGCGGTCTGCGACGAGCGGAGCTGGACCATGCCGGCGCATGACTCCGATCTCGGCAATTTCAAGGGTACGCGCCTCACCATCGACCTCGGCTCTTCCGCGCGCGGCTGGCTGCTTGCCGAAACAGACGCCTGGCTCGGCCACCGCCTCTCGCCCGCCGTGCGCACGCGGCTGCGCGGCGAGGTCCGGCGGCGCGTGCTGGAGCCCTACCTGAACGCGGTGCGCAGCGGCAACATCAACGGCAACTGGTGGATGCGCTGCGACAACAATTGGAATGCCGTCTGCTCCGCCGGCGTGGTCTGCTGCGCCCTATCGCTGCTTGAGTCGCGCGAGGAGCGCGCCTTGGTGCTGGCCGCCATGGAGTTTTCCAACCCCTTCTTCATCAGCGGGTTCACCGACGACGGCTACTGCAGCGAGGGCATGGGCTATTGGAACTACGGTTTCGGACACTACGTGATGATGGGGCTCGCCGTGCGCGCGGCCACCGGCGGACGGCTCGACCTCTTTACCGGCGACAAGTTGCGGCGCATCGCCGCGTATGCCAAGGGCTATCAGATCCAGCCGGGCCGCTCACCCTGGTTCGCAGACGGCGGCGGCGCGCCGAGCCATGACGTCTGGGCGCTCATCCGGCAGGTCTACCCCGAAGCCGTGCCGACCGACACCCCCGTGCCCGCGCTGCTGAAGGGCGGTCACGCCACCATCGGGCTGCGGGCTTTCGGGCAGGAATCGCCGCCGGCCGATCCCGCAGCGGAGAACCTGCCGATCCGCACCTATTTCCAGGACGCGCAGGTTCTGATCACGCGCTCCGGCGGAGCGTCCAACGACGTGCCGTTCGGCGCAGCCGTCAAGGGCGGGCACAACGCCGAGCACCACAACCACAACGACGTCGGTTCGTATGCCGTGGTGCTCGACGGCGTCGAGATGCTGGGCGATCCCGGTGGCGAGGTCTACACGCGCCGCACCTTCAGCCGCGAGCGGTACGTCAGCCCGGTGCTCAACTCCTACGGCCACCCCGTGCCGGTCGTGGCCGGCCAACTCCAACCGACCGGGCGGCGCTCGGCCGCGCGTGTGCTGGACGCCGCCTTCACCGACGCGCGCGACCGCTTTGAACTCGATCTGGCGGCCGCGTACCGCGTCCCCGAACTGACCTCGCTGGTGCGGACTTTCACGCATGACCGGACGGCACGCGTCATCACAGTCAGCGACGAAGTCCGCTTCTCGACGCCGCAGACATTCAGCGTGCCGATCATCACCTACCGCGACGTGACGCGCAAAGACGCCGCCACGCTGCACCTTCATGACAAACAGCGCTGCGTGGAGGTGAAGATTGCTGCGGAAGGCGGGACCTGGCGGCTGGAAGAAGAACAGCTTGAGAATCCGGGCAAAGCCTCGCCGCGCCGGCTGGCCGTGACGTTCGACGCGCCCGTCACCGCCGCCCGCGTGCGCGTGACCTTCACGCCCGTGCCCGGCTTCAAGCCTTGACCGCCGCGCGGCGCGCGGTCAGTTTTCGTTCGAATGCAGGCCGCCGGAGCCCGCGCCAAACTCGATGTTGGCGCGTTCGGGATCGGCGGGCAGCGCCTTGGAACAGCTCCAGATGCAGGCGCCGCAGTGGATGCATTTCTCGCGGTCGAACTCCGGCGTGCCGCCCTCCTCGCCGGGCATCAGGGCCTGTGCGGAGCAGATCTCGATGCAGGTGCGCTCTGTGCAGGAGGCGCAGAGCGCGGGATCGGCGAAGGTCACGTGATCGGCGAAACCTGCGGCGGCCTGCACCTTGCCGCCTTTAAAGAGCGCATCTTGGTGCGACATCAGCAGCGTGCCGTCATACGGGATCTCGGGCCAGCCGGCCAGCGTCATCACCGTGTCGTGCAGGGGCTGCCGGTCCTTGGCGCAGCGTTCGGCCGCCTCGCTGAGCGCGGCGGGCGCGATGCGTTCGCCGTAGACGCTCGCCAGCGTCGGGATGCGCTGCGAGGGCGGGCAGGAGCCGACCGAAAGATTGAGCATGCCGTGGGTCATGCCGGTCATGCCGGTGCCCATCATGCCGAGCATGAACCCCTTGCCGAAGCCGTCGCGCGCCTTCTTGGCGGCCTGCAACTCGGCGTCGAGCGGATCCTGGCGGCGGCGGCGCACATACGCGCCGGTCAGCGCGGCTTTGGTGAAGGGCTGGTCGCGCGCGAGCAGGTCGATCACGCCCTCGGCCAGCAGCACGCCGCTGCGCCACGCCTCGTCCACGCCGGAGTTGGTGAGCACGTTGGTGGAGCCGGACCCCTCGCCGATACGGGCGAAGCCGTCACCCGCCAGATACGGCTCGCCGCGCGCGCCGGACTCTTGCAGCGACTTCGCGCCCCAGGAGCGCAACGTGCCGCCCTGAAGGTGACGCCACAGGTAGGGGTGCTGCATCCAATGCTGCAGATACCGGTAGGTGGTGCGGATCGGATTGTCCAGCCACGAGGGCACGAAGATGCCGAGCGAGGCGGTGCGGTCGGGATAGACGTAGAGGAAACCGAAGATTTCGGGTTCGGGAAAGCCCAGCGTGTGCAGCACCGTGCCGGGCTTGAGGTCGCACGAGGCGGGCAGCTCGACCACCGCTTTCATGCCCACGGCCCAATCGTGCTGGTGGTGGCCTTCGGGCAGTCCGAAGTGGCGGTCCAGCTTGCGGCCGACCGCGCCGACCGGACCGTCGCCCACCACCGTCAGCCGCGCACGGATGTCCATGCCCGGCATGTAGGCGGCCTCGGGAACGCCCTTTTTGTCCACGCCCTGATCCGCCAGCCGCACGCCGACCACCGCGTCGCCCTCCAGCAGCGGGGCGCTGACTGGCGTACCGGGCCAGATCTGCACCAGGCCGGAGCCCATGAGCTGCGTGCCGCACCATGACAGGAAAGAGCCCATCGACATCACCAGGCCCGGCTCTTTGCGCAGGAAGGGCGGAATCCACGGCAGCTCGGTGGCCGAAGGGGCCTTGCGCATGGCGAACTGGCCGTATTTGAAGACGCCGTCCATGAAGCGCGTGCCTGCGCTGCGGCGGCTCGCGCCGACGGTGTCGAAGAGGTAGGCGACCGACTCGTGGCTGACCTCTGCCGCGTTGGGGATCTCTTTCGTCAGGTCAAGTTCGGGGAACGAGGCGCGGATGTGGCGTCCCTTGGTGACAATGCCGGAGACGCCGAACCCGATGTCGTCGGCGCGCTCGTAGCACATCACCTGCAGCGGCATGCCCGGCATCACTTTGCTCTCAAAGGCGGGCGTGCCGTCGGGCTTCATCATGGCGCGGCTCAGCGTGGTCAAAAATCCGGCCGTGGCCGGGCCGAAACCCACACACACGATATCGGCTTCCATCGATTGTCTTTCTTCGGTCATGGACAGTCCTTCGTTACGCTCTCTCTATGATCCCTCGACTGCCCGATATCATACAGGGCGCCAATAAGCCCTGTCAATGTGCCGAGTCCCCGTATTCGGTTGCACGTGCACCGCTACAGCAGGTCGCGGATGCGGTTGGCCTCGCGGATGTAGGCGTCAAGGCGATCCCAGTCGCGCTCCTCGAGGCAGCGCGTGAAGGTGGCCACGCGGTCGGAGAAGGCCGCGACCGCGGCGAGGATCGCGTCGCGGTTCTGCTCGAAGATCGGCACCCACATGTCAGGCGAACTCTTGGCGAGGCGCACGGTGGAGGCGAAGCCGCCGCCCGCCAGACGCGGCACGGCGTAGCCGGCCTTCTCTTCGCTCTGCACGGCGAGCGAGAGGGCGTAGGCGACCACATGCGAGAGGTGCGAGACATACGCGGCGTGGCGGTCGTGCTGCTCGGCGGTCATGAACTCGAACTTGAGGCCGACCGCGTGGAAGAGTTCGAGCGCGGTCTTGCAGGCATCCGGGGCGCTCCACTCAAGATCGCACAGCAGCACGGTCTTGTTCCGGAAGAGCCCTTCCAGCGCGGCGTCGGGGCCGGCGTTCTCGGTGCCGGCCATCGGGTGCGCCGCGACATACCGCTCGCGCCGAGGGTGCTCGCGCACCGCATCGGCGATACGCAGCTTGGTGGAGCCGAGATCGATCACGGTCTGTCCGTCGCGTGCGGTGTCGAGCAGGCTCGGCAGGAGTGTCTCGATGGCGTTGACCGGCACCGCCAGCAGCAGCGCGTCGGCCTCGCGGGCGGCTTCGCCCAGCGCGACAATACGGTCGACGAGGCCGAGTTCAAGCGCGCGCGCCGCATGCGCCGGGTCGGCATCGACGCCGAGCAGTTCTGTGGTCAGGCCTGACTTGCGCAGGTCGCGGGCGAACGAGCCGCCGATCAGGCCGAGTCCGATGAGGGCAACTGTCATGCCGAGGCCCGGGGTTGGAGGGTGGCGGGCACGTCACTGCGTGCCCGAACAGGATCCGTCAGGCCGAGCAGGCCTGCGGCGTTGTCCCAGAGAATTTGCCGCTGTTGGTGCGCTGTGAACGGCAGCGCGAGGAAGGCGCGCAGCACGGCATCCGGCGACTGCCACGGGGCGTCCGTGCCGAACAGGATGCGCGCCGCGCCGTGGCGCCGCACCATGCGCACGAGCTGCGCCTCGGGCATCCAGAAGAGCGTGTGCGACAGGTCGAGGTAGAGCGGGCGGCCGATGAGCGAGGCCTCGGCCTCGTCCCACATCTGGAAGCCGCCCAGGTGCGCGGCCACCACCGTCAGGCGCGGATGCGCCGCCAGCAGCGCCGCCAGCGCGCGGGGCGTCGTGCGGAAGGGCGGCGTGAAGACACGCTCGCCGCCGGCGTGCAGGAAGACAAAGAGGCCGCGCTCGGCGCAGCCGCGCCAGACCGGCCGCATGCGCGGATCGTCCAAAGTGAAAGCCTGATACTCGGGGTGCAACTTGACGCCGCGAAAGCCGGCCGCCTGAATGGCCGCGAGCGTGGCCGGGATGTCGGGCGTGTCGGGGTGAAGGGTCGCGAGACTGCGCACCGGGCCGCGGTTGATCGCGGCGGCCCAGGCGTTGATCGACGCCACCTGCTCGGGCCGGGTCGCGACCGGCAGATTGAGCGCGCCGCGGATGCCGGAGCGGGCGAGGTCCGCCGACAGCCCGGCCACGGTGCCGTCGAACGCCGGCGGGTTGCCGAAGCGCCGCGCGAGCTCGCCCACCGCCTTGGGGGCCAGCGCGTCCGGGTAGAGGTGGACGTGGCAGTCGAACACCGGCGGCGGTTCTGGAGGAGTCGTTTGCATCTGAAAGCGCCTCATTGTAGGCGTCCCGCGCAGCCCGCGCAAGCGAAAGCGCACGTCGTTCAACAACACGTTGTCAGCGTTGCCGCGAAACGGTAAACTGACGGCCAAACCTGCGGGTGGACAGAAGAGCAACGAAAGGGTGCAGTATGAAACAGGGCATGGTCGGACTGGTTTCGGGGGTGATGGCCGCGTGCGCGGTGGCGGCGGGGCTGGACGACGTGGTCGCGCCGGGCACGGTGGCGGAAAAGCTGGCTGACGGATTTAAATTCACGGAAGGGGCGACCGTCAATGCGGCGGGCGAGGTTTTCTTTGTGGATCAGCCGAACAACAAGATCCTGCGCTGGTCGCGTGAGCAGGGGTTGCGCACCTTTATGGACCCGGCCGGTCGAGCCAACGGCATGTGCTTCGCGCCGGACGGCAGTCTGCTGGTCTGCGCCGATGAGAAAATGGAGCTGTGGTCGGTCACGCCGGAAGGAACGGTGACGGTGCTGGCCAAGGCGCACGCCGACAAGGCATTCAACGGTCCGAATGATGTGTGGGCCTGCCCGCAGGGCGGCGGTTGTTATTTTACGGATCCGTTTTACAAGCGCCCGTGGTGGACGCACGCCGAGGCGCCGCAGGGCACCCAGCAAGTGTATTTCCTGCCCAAGGGCGGCACGCCGCGCCGCGTGACCGAGGACCTGCAGCAGCCGAACGGGATTGTCGGCACGCCGGACGGCAAGCAGCTTTTCGTGGCCGACATCAAGGCGAAGAAGGTCTTCGCCTATGCGATTCAGCCCGACGGCGCGCTGGCCGGCAAACGGCTTTTCTGCGAGATGGGGTCGGACGGCATGACGCTCGATGCCGACGGCCGGATCTATCTGACCAACAAAGAGGGCGTCTATGTCTACGACCCGGCGGGTGTCTTCCTGGGTGTGATCAAGATTCCGGAGGGGTGGAGCGCGAACGTCTGCATCGGCGGTCCTAAAAAGGATACGCTCTATGTGACCGCCTCGAGGGGTTTTTACGCGGTCCCGCTCAAGGTCAAAGGCACACCGCAGGGGAAATGACGATGGATCGGCACGCGGGTGCGGGCCGCCGCTGTCCCGTCTAAAAGGGTTCGTGCTTGAGCATTCAAAATCAGATGACGATCACGGCCTGGGTTCGGCGAAACCTGCGGCATTACCGCTTGCGGCATGCCGTCTTTGCGGCCACGTGCGCGCTGACGGCGGCCGTCTTCTGCGCGGCGCTGCTGACCGGCGAATCGCTGCAAGCCGGCCTGCGCGCCGGCCTGCGCGCGCGGCTCGGCGCCAGCCGTTCGGTCGCGCTGCTGGCGGACGGCGTCTTCCCGGCCGACATGGCGCAGCGCCTGCCCGGAAGCGAGGCCGCGCTGCTCCTGCGCGGCGAGCTGCTGACCGCCGAGGGCTTGGTGTGTGCGCCGGACGCGCAGGTCATCGGTCGGCAGGGGCCGCCGGCTGCTGAGGGGAGGGCCGCGCTAAACGGACGGGCGCTTGCGCAGGTGCCGGGCGCGGCGGGTGCGGTGCGCTTCGTCAAGCCGTCGCCCTACGCGGCCGAATTGCCGCTTGGCCCGATCAACGCGTCGCGGCTGGTCCGCCGCAATCTGGATTTTTCGGCAGCGTCCGAGGCACCGGCGGCGTCAGGCGCTTTGCTGCCGGCCGACTTCGCGCTGCGCCCGGCCTCGGTGCCGCCCGTGAACGTGTTCGTGCCGCTCGCCGCGCTCGCGCGCGACGCGGGCGTACCGGGTATGGCCAACCTGCTGCTCTCTTCGCTGCAGCCGACGGCGCTCGCGCGCGCATTATCGGAGGCGCTGACGCCGGAGGCGTGCGGACTGGAGCTCAGAGATCAGAGGGCGGAGGGCGGCGGGCAGGAGAAGCCGGGGACCGTGATTACCAGCCGCCGTGTCTTTCTGCCGGCTGGCGTGCATGACGCGCTGACCCGCGCGGGGCTGCCGGTTGCGGCCGCGACCTTTCATCTTGCGGATGGCTTCGAGGCGGGCGACCGCTCGACGCCGTACGGGTTTGTGGCGGCGGTGACGCCCGGAGGTCCGCAGGTGCCGAGCGATCTGCGCGACGATGAGGTCGTCATCAACGCCTGGCTGGCCGAGACGCTGGGCCTTTCCAGCAACGGGACTGTGACGCTGCGCTGGCGCCGGTTCGAGGCAGGCGGTCGGCTGTCGGAGACACAGGGCGTGTTCCGCGTGCGGGGCGTGCTGCCGATGGAGGTTGCGGCAGCGGCGCGCCGTGCGATGCCTGTTTTTCCGGGGTTGGAGGGGGTGGACCGTTGTGCCGACTGGGACATCGGGCTGCCGATGGACGAGGAGCGGCTGAACGATGCCGCCAACGAGGCCTACTGGAAAGCGTGGCGCGCGACGCCCAAGGCGTTCCTCACGCATGCGGCGGGAACGGCCTGCTTCGGCACCGTGTTCGGCGAATCCATGAGCTTGCGCGTCGCGGCTGACGAAGCGACCGTGCGCACGGCGCTCAAAGGGGTGGCGCCAGAGCGGTTCGGCTTTCAGGTGCGACCGGTTTGGAAAGAAGGGCTGGCCGCGGCACGCGGGTCGACCGACTTCCGGCTGCTCTTTAGCGGCATGGCGTTCATGCTGGCGGCGGCTGCGCTGCTGCTGGCCGCGCTCTCGCTGGCCTTGGCGCTTGAGGCGCGGAAGGGCGAGATTGCCCTGTTGCGCGCATTGGGCTGGAGCCGCGGCCGCGTGACGCGTGTGCTGCTGGCGGAGGGGTGCGTGCCGCTGGGCGTTGGCGCTTTGGCGGGAAGCTGCGGCGGCGCGTTCCTGGCGCGCGCGCTGGTTTGGAGTTTGGGCCGGTTCTGGCGCGACGCCTTTGCCGGTGCCGAGCCCGCGTTTATTTTCTCGTTTCCGGTGGCGGTGCTGGCGGCAGGCGTCAGCGTGGGGGCATCGCTGCTGGTGGTGCTGCGCAGTGCCGCGCGCTATGCGGCGTGTCCGCCGACTGAGTTGTGGCAGGCGCAGGGGGTGTCTGAACCGGCCGTGTTCACGGCGGGTGGCGGCGCACCGGTGTCGCGTGCAACGGCTGTGTTGAGCCCGTGCGGCGGGGTGCTGGCGCTCGCGGCGCTGGCCGTGATGGTGTGGAGTCCGGGCGGCAGTGCCGCGCACGGCGCGTTTTTCGGCGCCGGTTTTCTGCTGATGCTGTCGCTGATGCTCTTCATGGCATCGTTGGGTGTCGCGTGGCGCCGTGCCGCGCTCGGGCGTGCGGCGTCCGTGCGGTCGCCGCTGGCCGCCGGCGTGTCGCGCGCGCTGTCGGTGCCGCGGCGCAGCGCGCCGGTCGTAATCCTGCTGGCGGTGGGGCTCTTCCTGACGGTCGGCATTCTGGCGATGCGGCATGATCCGGCTGCCGGCTGCGAGCATCCGTGGTCCGGCAGCGGCGGGTTCCGCGCGATCGTCACGGCGGCCGTGGCGCGTGACCGCGCGCGCGGTTTGGAACTGGCGCGCGAAGCGAGCGGCGCGACCGGCGTGGTGCCGGTGCGGGTGCGTGAGGGCGACGAGGCGGGGTGCCTCAACCTGAACGCGCCGCAGACGCCGCGGCTGCTGGGCTTGGACACGCGCGCCATGGCACGCGCGCGGGCCTTTGAGCCGCGCGAGGCCGGCGGGGTCTGGTCGCCGCTCGCGCGCCTGCTGCCGGATGGCGCGATTCCGGTGCTGGCGGCCGATCAGGCGATGGTGCAGTACAGCCTCAAGGTCAAGGCCGGGCTCACGGACGGTGCGGTGCTGACGTACGCCGGGGCGGACGGCACGCCCTGGCGCGTGCGCATCGTGGGGGCGCTGCCGGTGCGCAGCGGGATCCTGCAGGGCGCATTGATCATGGACGAACGGTTTTTTGCGCGGATGTATCCTGAAGAGGGTTACCGCATGTGGCTCTGCGACTACGCGCCGTATGCCCTGCGCGAGGCGGCGGACGCGGCCCGCGGACGCCAGGAAGACGGCCGCCGGGCGCAGCTTGCCGCGCTGCGCCATCCGGCGCCGGGCGTGACGGTTGAAACGGTGGAAGAGCGTTTGCGGACGCTGGGGGCGATGGAGGCGAGCTACTTGGATCTGTTCGTGGTGCTGGGCGGACTGGGCTTGGTGCTGGGGGCCGCGGGGATGGCGCTGGTCATCCTGCGCGGGGTGGAGGAGCGGCGTGGAGAATTCGCGCTGCTGGGGGCTGTGGGGGTGCCGTGGCGGCAGCGGGTCCGCCTGTTGGCTGGCGAATACGGGGTGCTGGCGGCGGCGGGCGTGGTGTGCGGCATGCTTCCGGCGCTGGTGGCGATTCAGCCTGCGGCGCGCGCGCTGGGCGCTCAGTTGCCGTGGCTCGCCATGGGGGCTGTGGCGGCGGGCCTGGCGGGCTGTCTGGCGGTGTGCGTATGGGGGGGCGCCCGTGCGGCTGCCGGGCGTTTCGATCCTGCCGCCCTGCGGGAACTTTGACCGGCGGCGCGTGTCGGTCCGTCGTCGGGGCTGGCTGACAGCCTTTTCCGCGGACGGGGCCGTCCGCGCCCCCAGGCTTGCGCATTTTATTTCTCCGGAAACGCATGATCTTGGCGCACCCCGGCCACCCACCGATTGCGGCAGAGAAGATTGGCGCGGGCGATTCGAATGTGGTTTAATGAGAGCGTCTTCATTTGCACGGAAGCTTCAACGGTTGAAACGATATGACGAGGATGGATGTATGGCTAGCAATACTTATGAAATGACCGGTGCGGTCAAAACGATTTTCGAGCCCATGACGTTCCCGAGCGGTTTTACCAAGCGCGAATTCCTGTTGACCATGGAGGATGACTATCCCCAGGATGTCAAATTCACCTGTGTCAAAGAGCGTGCCGCACAGTTGGATCGCGTGACGCTGGGGGATCGTGTCAATGTGGCTTTCCGCGTGCGCTGCCGCGAATGGCAGGGCAAGTATTTTGTGGATCTTGAGGCGTTCCGGATCGACAAGGTGGAAGGCGACGGCACGTCGATCGAATATGAAGGCGGCGGCACGGCCGAACCGATGGACGATCCGACGCCATTCTGAACGCGGGCGGCGGCGGGCGCAGATCGGAGATCAGAGAGCGAATGACAGAAACGCCCAAGACGTTGCGTGAACTGATTGCCCTGGGCGACGCGTACCTGCAGCGCCGAAACGTGCCTGATGCGCGCGTGGTGTGTGAATGGCTGGCGGCATGTCTTTTTAAATGCGGCCGTCTGGACCTTTACAGCCACCTTGACGAGGTGCCGGACACGCGCGTCGTGGATGCGCTGCGGCGGGGACTGCAGCGTGTCGCAGCCGGCGAGCCGGTCCAATATGTGCTGGGCCGGTGGGACTTTCGCGCGTTGACCCTGAAGGTGGACCGGCGCGCCTTGATCCCGCGACCCGAGACGGAGCGCTTGGTCGACCTCGTGCTGGCTTCCCCGCACGTACGGCAAACGCCGAAACCGCTGGTGGTCGATGTCGGCACGGGCAGCGGCTGCATTATCCTCAGTCTGGCGCACGATCTGCACGACGGCGTGTTTGTCGGGTTGGACGTGAGTCCTGATGCCTTGGCGCTGGCGCGGGAAAACGCGGTGCTGACGGGCTTGGCGGATCGCGTCTTGTTCGCCGAGAGCGACGGCTGCGGCGAGTTCGACCCGGCCAGCGTGGATGTGCTGGTTTCCAATCCTCCCTATATCCCGTCGCACGTGGTGGACGGATTGGAGCGGCACATTCGCGAACATGAGCCTCGGCTCGCGCTGGATGGCGGGCCCGACGGGCTGGCGGTTTACCGCGCATTGCTGCTGGACGCGGTCATGGTGCTCAAACCGGGGGGCGGGGTCTTTTTCGAGATCGGTGACGAGCAGGGGCCCGCTTTGCGTGAGCTGTTGGAAGAGTATGGCTTTGTCGAGGTGACCGTGCAGCGGGACTATGCGGGCAAAGACCGGTACGCCACCGGCACCCTCGGGTTTTAATGATTTGCCGAACGCGCGGTGCGTGCAACGTGTCCGAGCGGCCGGAGACGGCAGAACGCATGCCGGCGTCAATCTCGCATCTTCATGTTTCAGCGCGTTTGTCGCTGAATCCACTTGTCATGACAAGTGGATTCCCGTCGACGGGCTGGCCATGCGGTTAAGGCCGGTGCAATATCCACATGTCATGACAAGTGGATTAACAGCGATGTCGTTTGACGGTCTGACGCGGGCGTGATATGCTGTTCTCATCTCATGAGAAGTGAATGGGCCATCTATCATCCGACCGTGTGGAGGACGTGCCGCGCGCTGATGAATGAGCGCCGATTGCGGTGCTTGGCGGCCGTGTTGGACAAGCCGGGAATTGCCGTCAAGGAGGTCGCCGTAGAGACGGGGTTGCCCCAGAACCAAGCCAGCATGAATTTGCGTATGCTTCAGGCGCGGGGCTTGATCACCGCCCGGCGTCACGGAAAGTGGCTTCGATATGATCCAGAGCCGGACCCGCTGGTTGAACATGCCAATGCCATGTTGAAGGCCATCCGACGCGAATGTGCCGCAGGTGAGTGTGCCTTGTCCCGGATCTGCCGGACGCTGCGCGCGTTCACGCATGCGCGGCGGCTGACGATTCTGCACGTTTTGGCGCGCCACCCGGATTCAACCGCGGAGACCATCGTGGCGATGACAAGGATCAGCCAGCCTGCGGTCTGCCGGCACCTGACGACGTTGAGACGGTCGGGAGTGGTTGGGTTGACGCGGGAGGGCGCTTGGCGATTCACGGTGCCACGGAAACAGTCGGCGCTGGCCCGTGCGCTGCTTGCGCTCATCGACACCCGGTGATCGCCGCAAATCCATTTTTCATGATACGTGAATGGCCGAAACGACGACACGGCCGGTCGGTCTGACTTTGACAGGGCCGAGGGGCAGGGGATTGAAAAAGAGGGAGTGGACATGTATTACATCGGACCTCATGTGTCCATCGGGGGCGGCGTGGCTAACGCGCCGAAGAACGCCAAGGCGCTGGGCGCGACGGGCTTCGGCATGTTTGTGAAAAATCAGCGGCAATGGACCGCCGCGCCGTATGCGCCCGCCGACATCGAGGCGTTTAAGCATCAGATGGCCGTGGACGGCTATACCGCCGCCCAGGTCATGCCGCACGCCGGCTACCTCATCAATCTCGCCAACCCGGACGAAGAGGCGCATGCGAAATCGATGGGCTCGCTGATGGATGAGCTCCGGCGCTGCATGTCGTTGGGGCTCGACAAACTGAATTTCCATCCCGGCAGCCATCTGCGCAAGCTCACGCCCCAAGAAGCTTGCGCGCGCGTGGCGCAGTCGATGAACTCCGCGCTGGCGCAGACGCAGGGCGTGACGCTGGTGATCGAGAACACCGCCGGCAGCGGCGGCAATCTGGGCGCGCCGTTTGAGGAACTGCGCGCCATCATCGACGGCGTGGACGATAAGTCGCGTGTCGGCGTCTGCCTGGATACGATGCACACCTTCGCTGCGGGGTTCGACATCCGCACCCGCGACGGCTTTCTCGCAACCATGGAGCATTTTGACCGGACGGTCGGCTTCACGTACCTGCGCGGCATGCACATCAACGATTCCAAAGTGGCGCTCAATTCGCACGTCGACCGCCACGAGTCGCTGGGCCAGGGGCTGCTGGGCATCGAAGTCTTCCGCTGCATCATGGCCGACGCGCGCTTCGAGAACATGCCGCTGGTGCTGGAGACGCCGAACGAAACGCTGTGGGAGCGGGAGATCCAGCAGTTGATGGAGATGCGTTGAGCCGCCCGTCTGATCAGGCTTTGGGCATGTGTGCCCATGTCTCACAAGGAGGATTCACAATGAAAAACATTCTGCGGGGCGTGTTGCTGCTGCCGCTGGCGTGTCTCGGCGGCGAGGCGGTGCTCGGGGTCGGCGGGAAACTGGCGCTCAGCGAGCCGGCGATCGAATTCGATGGGGGGCTCTTCACGAAAGGCTGGCAGCGCAGCCTGCACGGCACGGGCTTCACGTTTGCCGATGCGAAGAGCGGGACGTGCGCGTTTGCCTTGAAGCTTTCAGATGCCGAACAGATCGCCGCCCAGGTGAAGGTGGTGCCGGCCGCCGAAGGCGCGCTCCGCGCACAGTATACCTTCACGCCGAAAGCGGCGCTCGAACTGAGCAGCCTGTTTGTCGGCACCCGTTTCACCGCGGCAAACATGATCGGCGGACGCTGGCGGGCCGACCAGAAAGCGGGCGTCTTTTCGGAGACGCAGGGCGCACTCGCGATCTTCAGCGGCAGAGTCAAAGAGCTGGAGATCGAGACGCCGCCGCCCGCCAAGCAGCGCCTGGTCATGACGTTCGATGCGCCAACCTCCGTTTTGATCCAGGATGACCGCCGGTGGGGCGACACCTTCGGCGTCCGCATCGGCGTCGGCGGCGCCGGGCTCTATCCGGCCGGCAAGCCGCTTCAGGTCGTGTTCACGCTCAAGACCCACGCGCCGCTCACCCTGACGTACGCCCGGCCGGTGGTGCTGGAAGCGGGGCCGGAGTGGGTGACGCTCGCGTATGAAAAAGAGATTGTTCCGGGGTCTGCGCTCGATTTTTCCGGCATGGGCTTCACTGACGCGCCGGCCGGCAAATACGGGTGGCTGAAAGCGGTCGGCCCGCACTTTGAGTTTGAACGCAAGCCCGGCGCCGCGCAGCGCTTTTACGGCGTCAACTTCTGCGGTACGGCCAACTTCCCGTCGCAAGAACAGGCCGATCAGCTCACAGACCGCCTGGTCCGCCTAGGCTACAACAGCGTGCGCATCCACCATCACGACAACGGCTGCGTGCAGGGGGGCCCGGACGCATTGACGCTCAACCCCGACCAGATGGCGCGGCTCGACGGCTTTCTGGCCGCCTGTTACAAGCGCGGACTCTATGCGACCACCGACCTGTTTGTCTCGCGCAAGGTCGCATGGCGCCACATCGGCATCGACCAGGACGGCCAGGTCGAGATGCAGGTCTTTAAGGCGCTGATCGCGGTGCAC
>Ga0265294_10001506_pt1 | contig 31316 bp, 27 predicted proteins | sample MunlanPumphouse3_FD_192504 | JGI IMG/M metagenome (GOLD analysis project Ga0265294, IMG submission 192504) | Groundwater microbial communities from a municipal landfill in Southern Ontario, Canada - Pumphouse #3 | ecosystem: Environmental > Aquatic > Deep subsurface > Groundwater | place...
GATAACAGAACAATCCTTGCGGGCAGTACCACAGACTTACCGAGAAGCAAGTTTAGCATTAGGAGCCACTAAATGGCAAACAATTCGCAAAGTTGTTTTACCCAGTGCCTTTGGTGGTATTATCACTGGTATTATGCTAGCTGGCGGCCGAGCTATTGGTGAAAGTGCCATTTTAATATTCACAGCCGGGACTACGGTATCTAGACATATGGGTGATTTTGATGTGTTTGCTGCCGGTGAGACTTTAGCGGTGCATTTGTGGTATGTTATGGGCATAGGGCTGGTGCCGGATAGAATAGATATAGCTAATGGTATAGGAGCTCTTTTGATTATTATAGTTTTGTTTATCAATCTGTTATTAATGGCGCTGCAAAAAAAGTTGAAAATGGTTTAGGACAATGAATATTTTGGAAGCAGCAGCTTTTTTACAATAGCAGCTGCTTCTTTTTTCTAGTAAATAGCACATTATTGTTATATAATTTTAGCTAAGCGGGGAGTGGTACTATATTTTTTATAAGGAGAATTAAATGATACGCAAACGCATAATTTTAATGCTGCAAGGTATTCTACTCTTGGTACTTTTGGCAGTTAGTTCTTATATACTAAGTATGTTTTATGAGTATATTAATACTACGTTTAAAGAAAATGCTGTCTTGCAGGCTCGGTATGCCCAAAGCTGCTTGATAGCGCAACTGCCTAAAGCTGCTACAGAATATGAGAAGGAAGAAATAGTACAAAAACTTGGTACGGAATTAAAACTTGATTTAAAGGTTGTAAAAACAGGGCCGGTTTCTATAAGAAGTTATGACCTTAATACAATACAAAGAGAACAGGCTGCAACTACAATAATTAACAATAACGTAAATGGTAGAAGTATTGTTGTAGAGTTGCCGTTAACTAATGCGAGTGTTTTACGTACAGAACTTTCCATGGCTCCTGTAGAAGAAGAATACAGCAAAATGCGAACCAGCATTATTTTCTTTTTTCTAATACTTATGCTCTTAGCCGGTTTTTTAGTTAATAAGCTAATAGCTAAATTTACATCTCCTCTAGAAGAATTAAGTACAATGGCAGAAAAGATTGGACAAGGTGATTTGACACTGCGCTTAGCTAATAAAAATGATGATGAATATGGTGTAATCGCCTATGCTTTCAACAATCTTTCGGCGGGATTAACAGATAAGATTGCAGAAATAGAGAAGGAAAAACGGAAGCTGGAATTAATTTTAGATAACATGGATAATGCGGTCGCTATTGTTAAGCTAGACGGAGTTATTGCTGATTGCAACAAGCGTTTTTCTAAGCTTTTTGGCAAGGAAGTATTATTATTAAAATCAACTCTCGCGGAAGTAATAGTAAGCCAGGGTTTAACCGACTTTATGCAAAGATGCATGCTAGGTGATAAGTCACTAGAAATTAACTTTACAACAACTATAGCTGGGAACAAGAAAGTTTTTCAAGTTTTTGGGGCACCACTCACAGAAGTTTTTCAAAGTTCGCCTACTAGTGTTCTAATGGTATTTCATGATATAACGGTTTTACAGGCGATTTACGAAAAACAAGCTGATTTTGTTTCTAATGCATCTCATGAATTGGCGACGCCACTTACTACAATACGTGGGTTTTCGGAAACGTTGTTGGAAGATGATACGGGCAAGGATGATGCATTGCGAGTTAAATTTTTAAATATTATTTTAGAAGAGTGCGGTAGGATGCAGGCATTGATTAAAGATTTATTACAAATGGCTAAATTAGATTCGATTGAATACAGGCAAAGTATAGGTATAGAGAACTTTTCTGTAGCAGGAACGTTGGAGAATGTGTACGATAAATTACTGCCGCAGGCGCAGAAACGCAAGTTGCATTTAGAAGTAAAATATCTTGGTGATCCGGTAGTTATCTGTGCAAATAAGGATTGGCTGCAACAAATTTTAGTGAATCTTACGGAAAATGCCTTAAAATACACACCAGAAGAGGGAAATATTGTTTTAAGCTATGATTATGATGACAAATTTGCTGTTTTTACTGTGCATAATACAGGTGAAGGTATTAATGAAGAGGAAAACAAAAAAATATTTGAAAGGTTTTACCGCATCGAAAAAGCACGTACACGTAGAGCTGGTGGTACAGGCCTAGGGTTATCCATTGTTAAATTTATAGTAGAGATGTTTGGCGGAAGTATTAGAGTTGTAAGTAAACCTGGGCAAGGGGTAAGTTTTATTTTTACAATACCAAGGGGTAAATTCTAATTTAGCATAGAGTTTATTGACAGCGCAAAGTAAAAAAGGGTGGTCTCATTTTCATGAGACCACCCTTTTATTGATGTTTTATTTACCGGTCAAGCGTTTAATAATTTCTTGATAAGCATCTTCTACGCCGCCTAAATCTCTGCGGAAACGATCTTTATCAAGTTTTTCATTGGTATCTTTGTCCCATAAGCGAGAAGTATCAGGAGTTATTTCGTCAGCTAGGATAACATTACCTTCAGCATCAACGCCGAACTCTAGTTTAAAGTCAACTAATCTAACTTTTCTTTCCAGCAAGAATGTTTTTAAAATTTCATTGATTTTCAAAGCATAAGTTTTAATAGTATTTACTTGTTCATCAGTCCCAAAATCAAAAGAAACAGCATAGTCAGCATTAATCATAGGATCGCCGAGCTCATCGCTTTTATAATAGAATTCTACTAACGGACGTTTTAAAATCAAGCCTTCTTCTACGCCCATCTTTTTCGCCAAACTACCTGCTGCAATGTTGCGAGTAACGACTTCGATAGGAATTATGTGTACTTTTTTGCAAAGAGCTTCTCTATCACTTAGTTTTTTGATTTGGTGATGAGGGATTCCGTTTTTGCCTAAAAGATCAAAGAAGAAAGTAGTGATGGTATTATTCATAATACCCTTATCAATGATGGTTCCTTTTTTCAAACCGTTTAAAGCAGTAGCATCATCTTTGTAATAAACAAGAATTTCATTAGGGTTTTCAGTTTCATAAATTTTTTTAGCTTTGCCTTCATATAACATCTTTGCCATAGGTATAATCCCTGCTTTCCTGAATTTTATCTTACGGAAAAACTCCGTAAATGATATTTTCATTTATTAAGTTTACTCCATTTTCAGTGATAGTGTCAATAATTTCTGAACTATTTAATAAATAATTAACAAAAATGTTCGTTTTTGGGTGAAAACACGAACGTTATATTTGAAAAGTTAAAAATATTACGAAAACAAGAAAAGACTATTTACAAAATTACAAGATAGTATTATAATAACTTCAATAGAGCAACAATGTTGTTGTGGGCTATGGCCCCAATATATTTGTGCTCTTTTTTTGTTGTTAGAAAAGATATTTAGGAGGGAAAGATTATGGTTAACGTGCCTAAACTATTTGGTGAATTGGTTTTTAACGAAACGGTTATGAAAGAGAAATTGCCTACAGCCACATACAAGGCTTATAAGGCAGCGATATTGACCGGAAAAAATTTAGACTTACCTTTTGCTAATATTATTGCTAATGCTATGAAAGATTGGGCTTTAGAAAATGGAGCGACACATTTTAGTCATTGGTTCCAACCTATGACGGGCATCACTGCTGAAAAGCATGAAAGTTTTATTACTCCTACCGCTGATGGTCGCATTATTATGGATTTTTCCGGCAAGGAATTAATTCAGGGAGAGCCTGATGCTTCAAGTTTTCCATCCGGTGGCCTTCGTGCTACATTTGAAGCTCGTGGCTATACAGCTTGGGATCCTACTTCTTATGCTTTTATTAAAGATAATACACTTTGTATTCCTACAGCGTTTTGCTCTTATACGGGCGAAGTTTTGGATAAGAAGACGCCTTTATTACGTTCTATGTATGAAATTGATATGGCAGCTCGCCGTATTTTAAAGATTTTTGGTACGGAAACTGAAAAGGTAGTTACTACCGTTGGTCCGGAACAAGAGTATTTTTTGATTGACAAAAAAATGTGGGAAAAACGTCGCGACTTAGTTTTTACCGGACGTACGCTTTTAGGAGCCATGCCGCCTAAAGGCCAAGAAATGGATGACCATTATTTTGGAATTATAAAACCACGTGTTAAAGCTTTTATGAATGAATTAGATGAGGAATTATGGAAACTGGGCATACTTGCTAAAACTGAGCATAATGAAGTGGCTCCAGCTCAACATGAGTTGGCTCCAATATTTACAACTACTAATGTTGCAACTGATCATAATCAGTTAACAATGGAATTTATGAAAAAAATAGCCTTAAGACATGGTTTGGTGTGTTTGTTGCATGAAAAACCTTTTGATGGTATTAATGGCAGCGGTAAACACAATAATTGGTCTATTGCTACCAGCGAAGGCGAAAACCTTTTAGATCCAGGAGATGAACCTCAGAAAAACTTGCGTTTCTTGGTATTCTTATCAGCAATTATAAAAGCAGTTGATGTTTATCAAGATATGATGAGAGTTTCCGTAGCAACTCCCGGCAATGACCATCGTTTAGGTGCAAATGAAGCACCGCCGGCGATTATCTCCATATTCTTGGGCACTGAGCTTACTAACGTTTTAGATGCTATTGAAAAAGGCGTAGCTTTTAGCTCCGGCGATAGAAAGATTATGGAAATCGGAGGTAATATCATACCTCATTTCACTCAAGATAATACAGATAGAAACAGAACTTCACCATTTGCCTTTACAGGTAATAAATTTGAGTTCAGGGCTGTTGGTTCAACACAATCGATTTCTGGACCTAATATTGTTCTAAATACAGCTGTTGCTGATATATTAGATGATTTCGCGGATCAGATAGAAAAAGCTTCAAATAAAGAAGCGGCTATTAAAGAATTAATTCGCGATACAGTTGTAGCACATAAACGTATTGTATTTAATGGTGATGGTTACACAGATGCATGGGTAGAAGAGGCCAAAAAGAGGGGGCTGCTTAACCTTAAATCCACACCGGAAGCTCTGCCATATATGCTGAAGCAAAAGAACTTAGACTTGTTTTCGAAGCATAATATCTTTACAGAAGCTGAAAGTCGTTCTCGTGTAGAAATATTGCTGGAAGATTATTCTAAGGTTATCAACATTGAAGCCAAAACCATGATTGAAATGCTGACCAAAGACTTGTTGCCTGCTGCGAGCAGTTACACCGGAACTCTAGCGGCTACACTTGCTTCTAAGAAAGCAGCCGGTGTTGGTGCTGAGGAAAGTTTTGAAGCAGAGATGGTAGGCGAGTTAACAGCTTTAACTACAGCTTTGTACAAGAAGATTGCAGCTTTAAAGGAAGCACTTGCCTTTGCCGCTGCAGCTGGTTCTGCAGAAGATATGGCTGACGCTTACCGTGATAAAGTATTTATGGTAATGGGAGAAGCTAGAGCGATTGCTGATGAGCTAGAGGCATTAGTAGATGATAAATTCTTGCCTTATCCAACTTATGGTTCATTGTTATTTGGAGTGAATTGTTAAAAGCGTAGGTATGTTATGTGCCATACCCGCTAAATAACACGAAGAGGTGTATTCCTAAAAGGAATGCACCTCTTCTTTTTATAAAACAAGGAAAAGGGAGTTGGTATATATGTATTCATCAGTGGATACCATTTGGGTATTGTTAGGGGCAGCGTTGGTATTTTTTATGCAGGCTGGATTTGCTATGGTCGAGACAGGTTTTACCCGAGCTAAAAATGCTGGAAATATTGTTATGAAGAATTTAATGGATTTATCTTTGGGAACGATAGTATTTTGGGCTTTGGGTTTTGGACTTATGTTTGGCAAGGATATAGGCGGCGTTATTGGCATGCCGGATTTATTTGTACAGGGAGACTATGGTGTTAAAGGTAGCTATCCTAGCTATGCTTACCTAATTTTTCAAACGGTTTTTTGTGCCACTGCGGCAACTATTGTTTCAGGAGCTATGGCAGAAAGAACTAAATTTATTTCTTATTGTGGGTACAGTATCATTATCAGTGCTTTAATTTATCCTGTATCAGGACACTGGATTTGGGGCGGCGGCTGGTTAGCTACTATGGGTTTTCATGATTTTGCCGGTTCTACTGCTGTACATATGGTTGGTGGCGTAGCAGCTTTAGTTGGTGCTAAAATTTTAGGACCTCGCCTTGGTAAATATGAAAAAGATGGCACTATTAATGCTATACCGGGACACAGTTTAACTTTGGGAGCTTTGGGAGTTTTTATTCTTTGGTTTGCTTGGTTTGGGTTTAATGCTTGTTCTACAGTATCGGCTACCGGAGATAAAACGTTGATTTCTATGGGGAGTATATTTGTTACAACGAATATGGCTGCCGCAGCTGCTTCTACGGCAACGATGATTTTGACATGGTTACGCTATGGTAAACCTGATGTTTCTATGACTTTAAATGGTGCGTTGGCTGGTTTGGTTGCTATTACTGCTGGTTGTGATGCTGTTAGCCCAGCAGGCGCATGCATTATCGGCATAATTGCAGGTATAGTGGTTGTATTTGCTGTAGAGTTTGTGGATCAAGTTATAAAGGTTGATGATCCTGTTGGAGCTGTTAGTGTGCATGGCGTCTGTGGAGCCCTAGGAACTATTTTAACGGGGGTATTTGCTGTAGATGGGGGACTATTGTATGGCGGAGGCTATAAATTGCTTACAACTCAAATAACGGGAGTTGCCGCAGTTATGGCTTGGGTCGTAGTTACTATGATTATTATTTTTAAAGTAATTGAAAATACGGTTGGGTTACGTGTCTCTGAAAATGAGGAAATTGTTGGTTTGGATCTGGAAGAACATGGTTTGACAAGTTCTTATGCTGATTTTATGCCGGTAATCGAAACAGATAATTTAACTACTAAACACGATGGAACGCATATAAATGGCAAAAATGCCGTATCTGTGGAAGAGGCTATTCCTGTGGTAGACCATACAATTTCAGAAGGTGCTGCTACCGATGGTCATAAATTAACGAAAATAGTTATTGTAACATCACAAATCCGTTTTGAAGCATTAAAGTTGGCTCTAGATGAAATTGGTATTACAGGTATGACTGTCACTAAGGTTTTAGGGTATGGTATTCAAAAAGGCAATGTAGAGCTTTATCGTGGTGCCCAAGTAGCCGTGCATCTATTACCTAAAGTTAAAGTGGAAATAGTTGTTTCCAAAGTACCGGTTAGAGAAGTAATAGATACAGCTAAAAAGGTATTGTACACAGGTAAATATGGCGATGGTAAGATTTTCGTTTTCAACGTAGAAAATGTTATCAAAATTAGAACAGGTGAAGAAGGTTATGATGCTTTGCAAGATAACGAATTATAATATCATAGCTGATTAAGACGTTTTATAATAGATGAGGTAACTTTATTTATGAAGTGCAAATGAAAAAATGCACAGCAATAAAGTTTTAAAAGGAACCCCAAATGTTAAACATTTGGGGTTCACTTTTTTTTATAAAAATTTGTGTTTGGCGTATAAGTTCCTAATATTTGACTTTCCTGCGGATATAATATAATATAATATAAAAACTAAAATATATAAATAATAAAATATATTAATGCATAAATATTGAGTAGGAGTGCTTATATTATGGATAAGAAAAACAATCAGGCTTTTTCTTGGAGCAGTTTAGGGGATGTCAAAGAAGGCAGGGAAAATCTAGGGGAAAATATGCCAGTATTTTTTTATCGACTTTTGGAATACACGCTGCTGGACGTTTTATCTAAAGAATATGGACCTTCCAAAGCTAACGAGTTATTCTATAAAGCGGGACATAATGCAGGTATGGCCTTCGTTAAGAATTTTATCGATTGTGAACAAGATTTTAGTGGTTTTGTTGCACAGTTAGGGAAGTTATTGCGAGATAATCTATTAGGGATTTTAGATGTTGAAGAGTTTCATAGAGAAAATTTAACGTTTATTTTTACTATAAGTGAAGATTTGGATTGTAGTGGCAGAAAGCCCACAGATGAAGTAGTTTGTCACTATGATGAAGGCTTTATTGCAGGGATTATGGAAGCTTATACCGGAGAAAAATTTGATGTTAATGAAGTGGATTGTTGGGCCAGAGGAAGTGGCATTTGCCGCTTTCGGGGTACTCCATCCGCATTAAAAAAACAAAAATACATCAGATAGTTTTTAGTATTTGCTCGTGTTTTTAATAATTATTATCGATTAAATAAAACCGCTGTAACTAGTATGGTAACTAGTTATTGCGGTTTTTGTATATGCTTGCAGAGAGGAATATTTCCTCAAAAACAGTTGACACTGTGTAATAAGTGAGTATAATGTAAAGCATAGGGACATACAAAATTAAATTGTATAAAACCAAACAGGTTTGCTTTTATTTTATTAGTAAATTTGTTAAGGGGGGAAAAACTATTTTATGGAAAAACAGCATAAGTATTTAGACCTTATTATTATTGGCGGTGGTGTTACCGGTCTTACAGCAGCGCTTTATGCCGGACGTATGAAACTTAGTACATTAGTTTTAGAAGCAGATTTGGTGGGCGGACAGATTGTCAATGCTCATGAAATTGAAAATTATCCTGGCTTTGCTTCTATAAAAGGTAGTGCACTTGTGGAAAAGATTCAGCAGCAAGCTGAGTTTTTTGGAGCTGCTATAGATGAGTTTGATAATATTTTAAAGGTTAAGCTTACTGATGAGAAGAAAATAGTGGAAACAGAGAGTTTTATCTATGAACCTAAATCTGTAATTATCGCAACTGGCATGACGAGGCGTAAATTAGCGCTTCCTGAAGAAAATCTTTTTTTGAGCAAGGGTATTCATTATTGTGAGTTGTGTGATGGGCATATGTATCAAGACAAAATTATTGCTGTTGTTGGTGGTGGCAATGCCGCCCTTGATGCGGCAAAATTTCTAACCAAATATGCAAAAAAACTTTATATAATTCATCGTTCATCAGCTCTTACTGCGGATGTGCTTACCCAAGAGAATGTGATTAAAAATCCTATAGTTGAGGTTTTGCTTAATACGGAAATACGCAAGGCAGAAGGGAAAAATGTTTTGGAAACTTTGCAACTTTATGATAAGAAGGAAGAAAAAGAATATGCTTTGCCACTAGATGGTTTGTTTGTGGACATTGGGGTCGTGCCGAATACGGCTATGTTTGCACAAGATTTGCTTTGCGATAGTGCAGGAAATATTATTGCTGGCGAAGATTGTAAAACAAATGTGGCAGGTGTTTTTGCTGCCGGAGATGTTCGAACGAAGGTAATAAGACAGTTAACTACAGCTGCGGCTGATGGAACAGTAGCTGCGCTTATGGCAGAAAAATACATTGGAAACTAAAGGAGGCAAAATAATGGTAAAAGTATATTCAATTCCTAATTGTCCGTGGTGTGAGAAAGTGAAAAAGTATTTGAAGTTAAAAAATGTTGCTTACGAAGAATTTAATGTAGAAGATAGTGATGAAGCCCGTGATGAACTCTATAAAATTTCAGGTGACCAAATAGTACCTGTTACCACTATAGATGGGAAAAACTATGTAGTAAGTTTTGATAAAGCGAAGCTGGATGCTTTGCTTGGCTTATAAGATTTTATTATGATTAAGAAAGAAGGAAAATATTATGGGAGTTTATGATTTTAAAGTAAAAACAAATCGTGGTGAAGAAAAAGATCTTGCCGACTACAAAGGAAAGGTTTTACTTATTGTTAATACAGCAAGCAAATGTGGATTTACACCTCAATATGCCGAATTACAAGAACTTTATATGAAATACAAAGAAAAAGGTTTAACTATTTTAGGGTTCCCCAGCAATCAATTTGCTGAACAAGAACCTGGTTCAAACGAAGAAATTCAAGAGTTTTGCAGAGTAAATTATGGGGTAACTTTCCCTCTTTTCGCAAAAGAAGATGTACGTGGTACAAACGCGCAACCGCTTTTCAAGTATCTTGTAGGGCGAAAAGGTTTTACAGGTTTTGACGAAGCTCATCCCAAGGCCAAAGGTCTTATGGATGCGTTAAAGAAAAAGTTCCCGGAATATCTGGAAGGTGACTCTATAAAATGGAACTTTACTAAGTTCCTAATTAATCGCCAAGGCGAAGTGGTTGGCCGCTATGAACCTACAACAACCCCGGCGAGTATGGCAGGAGATATTGAAAAACTATTGTGAACGATGATTGCCTAAAACTGAAAAGTCAGTTGTGTTTTCCTATTTATGCTTGTGCACGAGAAATTATAAAGGCGTATAAGCCATATTTGGAAAAATTAAACTTAACTTACACTCAATATATCGTAATGATGGTATTGTGGGAGCAAAAAGAAGTAACCGTCAAAAATTTAGGCGAGAACCTTTGTTTAGACTCAGGTACGTTGACACCGCTTTTGAAAAAGTTAGAAAAAAAAGGTTTTGCTGCAAGAAAACGTTCAAGCAAGGATGAACGCAGTTTACTAGTGAGTATTACCGAAGTTGGTGAAAAGCTTAAAGCGGAAGCTGTAAAGGTTCCTCCAGCTATGTGTAGCTGTGTTGATTTGACAAAAGACGATGTCGTGCATTTGCGACGCCTTCTTGCCAAAATACAAAACAATTTAACAGCAATAAGCAAATAAAATTTAATTTTACTAGGCGCGGAAGAAGAGATTAATTACTTTAGTGCTACTCAAAAGGGATGGCGCATATATATGCACCATCCCTTTTTTACTTAGCTATAAATAACGTTGGAGTTTAAATTAAATATTGCAAAATAGCAAAAACTGTGGCTCCTGCGGCTATTGTTATGCCTAGCGATTTTGTTTTTAAGGCCAATGGTGCAATTAAAACTGTTGTCCACAAGGCAAAATTTGTAGGAGCTAAGCTTAGGTGTCCGTCCATAATAAAGATGTCAGGAAAAACCAAGGCTCCAAATATAGCTGTTGGTACAAATGTTAGCCATTTTGTAAACCAAGCAGGCAATGCGTAATGAGATAATACTAGCATAGGAAGGGCACGCGGCAAGTAGGTAACAATGCTCATAAGTATTATAACGCTCCAAATATATTCCTTACTCATGGGTTTGCGCCTCCCTCATTTTTTAAGGATAAGTAACAGGCAAGACCTGAGCAAAAAACAGAGGATAGTACTATGTGTAATTTAAACGGTACTAATTGTTCGAGAATAATTGCCAATATTCCCGAGGAAAGCCCTACAATTATCATAGTGCGATTAGCTAAATAGTTCACCCAAATACCAAGAAACATAGCTGTTAAAATATACGCAACTAAATTAATATTGAGACTTATAGAGGCCGAGGCATAGCACCCTAGCGCATTGCTAAGGGACCAGACTATACAACCAAGAAAATTTAGAGACAAAGCTTCTTCATGGGTCCAATAGGGATCGGTTTCTGTTTCGAAAGAATTTAGGTTTACGGCAAAGGTTTCATCTGTGATTCCATGCGTATATAGGGCTAAGAAGTTAAGCTTGCATTTAGAAAAATAAGGAGTAAGAGTAGAGCTAAATAAGACATAGCGTAAATTTACAATCAAAATTGTAAGCCCGATCGAAAAAAATGAGGCTCCCTGCAGCATCATTGCTATACCTATGAACTGTGAGCTTCCTGCATAAGCTAAAATACTCATGGCGAACATTTCCAGTGGTGATATACTCGCTTTTTGGCCTAAGATACCGCAGGCTAAACCCAAAATTAAATACCCTAACGCTATGGGAGAAATCTTTTGCAATACACGTTTATTAATTTTTAAAAAAAACAAATGTTTCACCTCGTTAGAAAAATCGGAAGCATATGAAATGTATTATATAACACTTATTTATTTTTAGCTATACTTCGAAGTAAGAATGGCACAATGATTACAGATAATAACCTTGTGTTTTTACGGGGGGGATTGTAAAATATTAATATGTGTACGAAGGGGGAATTAATATGTCGAATATTAGACCGTTTAAAGGACTAAGGGCTTTGCCGGAATTAGTAAAAGAAATTTCTGCTCTTCCTTATGATGTAATGAATACTGAAGAAGCTAGGGCTATATTAAAAGAGAATCCTTTGAGTTTTTTAAGCGTAACAAAATCAGAGGCTACTATGGCAGAAGGTGTAGATGAACATAGCCAAGCAGTATATGAAAGGGCCAAAGATAATTTAGCTAAGTATATTGCCAATGGTCAGATGAAACAAGATGCAACTCCGTGCTATTATATTTATAGGCAACAAATGGGAGCGTCTATTCAAATTGGTTTGGTAGCAGCAGCTTCTGTAGAAGAATATAGAGATAATATTATAAAAAAACATGAACTTACTCGTACTGATAAAGAGCAAGACCGTGTGAATCACATTATGACTACAAGGGCTCAGACGGGATGTGTTTTTCTAGCGTATAAAAATCGCGGTGAAATTGATGCTTTGCTTATAAAATATATGAGTAACCATAAACCTGTTTATGATTTCGTAGCTGATGATGGGATTAAGCATACTTTGTATGTTGTAAGTGAGCCTTTGAAAATTGCTGAAATAACAGAGCTTTTTGCGCAAGTTCCTTGTATGTATATTGCCGATGGACATCATAGAAGTGCAGCCGCTTTAAGAGTTGCAGATGCTTTGTCAAAAAGACCGGAACAGAGTGGAAAAGAGGAATACAACAGTTTTCTATCAGTTATATTCCCAGACAATATGTTGCATATTTTAGATTATAATCGATTGGTTAAAGATTTAAATGGATTTACTATTAGCGAATTCATGAGCCGGCTTGAGGAAAAATTCATAATAACAGAAACAGTGCAAAATCCTAAACCACAAAAACGGCATAATTTTGGCATGTATATAGCGGGTAAATGGTATGTATTGGAAGCCAAGGAAGAAACTTTTGCTGCTGACAATCCCATTGCCTCTCTAGATGTGAGTATCTTACAAGAAAATTTATTGTGTCCTGTCTTAGATATAAAAGATCCACGCACTGATAGCAGAATTGGTTTTGTTGGGGGTATTCGTGGTTTGAAGGAGTTAGAAAAGAAAGTTAATAATGGTGAATATTCCGTAGCTTTTGCTATGTATCCTACATCTATGGAAGAGTTAATGACAGTGGCAGATCAGGGGCTTATTATGCCTCCTAAATCAACTTGGTTTGAACCGAAGTTACGCGATGCCATGGTAGTACATTTGATAGGAGATGCCCAATAATGAATCGAATTTTTAATTTTAGTGCAGGCCCGGCAATGTTACCCTTAGAAGTTTTGGAAGAAGTACAGCGAGAACTTTTGGATTGTCAAAACTCCGGTATGTCGATTTTGGAAATGAGCCATAGAGCACCTGTGTATGATAGAATCAATGCTGAAGCAGAAGCTGATATAAAGGAACTTTTGGGCTTAAATGATGATTGGTGTGTATTGTTTTTAGGTGGGGGAGCCAGCTTGCAATTTTCTATGGTACCAATGAATTTTTTAACTGCGGGCAAAGTTGGTGCTTATGTAGATACTAGTTCTTTTTCTGCTAAAGCAGTAAAAGAGGCTCAAAAGGTCGGGGTAACTAAGGTTTTATTTAGCAGTAAGGAAGAAAAATACAATCGTGTACCTAAGCTAAGTGAACTAAAACTTCCCGCCAATGCTGCTTATTTGCATATTACAGGCAACAATACTATAGAGGGAACAGAGTATGTAGAATATCCGGATACAGGGAAGATACCATTAATTGCAGATTTATCTTCGGACATTTTGAGTAAGCCTATTCCTACGGAAAAGTTTTCGCTTATTTATGCCGGTGCGCAGAAAAATATTGGCCCTGGTGGCGTAGTAGTAGTAATTGCACGCAAAAAATTTATCAGAGGAAGAAATAAAAATTTGCCAACAATGCTCAATTATGAAGTACATATGGATAATAATTCTTTGTACAACACGCCACCGGTTTTTGGTGTATATATTGTTGGACTGGTAGCAAAATGGTTAAAAAAACAGGGCGGGCTTACTGTTATTCAGGAACGAAATATATCTAAGGCTAAGCTTGTGTATGATATTATTGACGCCCATTCGGATTTTTATCGGGGTTTTGTTGAAAAGACAAGTCGTTCTTATATGAATGTTACTTTCGGGTTACCGACGGTAGAGCTAGAAAAACAATTTGTGTTGCAGGCAGATGCTATTGGACTTAATGGCCTCAAAGGGCATCGTAGTGTAGGTGGTTTGCGAGCTTCGATTTATAATGCCATGCCGCGTGCAGGCTGTGAAAAGTTAGCGGGGTTTATGGAGAAGTTCTATCTCGCTAACAGATAATACGAGGATAAGTAAAATGTTAGAAAAAAGACCTATTAAAAATGGAAAGAAACTAGGCGTTATTGGAGGAATGGGCAGTGCTGCTTCCGCGGAGTTTCTCCGTATTTTGGCAGCTAAAGCACCAGCTTTATCGGATCAGGAACATCCGGTTGTGTACATGATAGCTGATAGTGATTTACCTGACAGAAGTACGGCTATTTTGGGAAAAGGACCAAGTCCGGCAGAAAACCTTTATTTAGATTTTATAAAATTGGCCGCTATGGGGGCAGATATCTTTGCAGTGCCTTGTAATACGGCACACTATTTTATAGATCGTTTTGCCGAGCCTTTACCTAAGCCGCTTATACACATTGTGGAGGAAACTGTGTTGGCAGCGCAGAAACTTAGCAAAGAAGGGGTATGGATGCTATCTACTTTAGGTACGGTTCAAAGCGGATTGTATCAAGACTATGCGCAAAAACATAATTTAATTTTGCACTTGCCTAATGCTAAGCAGCGACAGTTGATTCAACAAAGCATTGATGAGGTAAAAGCCAATAATATGCCAGTCGCTGGGAATTTGGTGAAACAGGTAGTTGAAGAGTTGTGGTTGGAACAAGAAATGCCACTTATGCTGGCTTGTACAGAAATTCCTTTAGGCTATGCTGCTTCCGGTTTACCACAGGAAAAGGCAGTTTCCAGCCTACAGGCGTTGGCAGAAGCTTGCATTAGAGAACTTTATAAATAAAAGGAGAGTATGTGGAATTATTCCACATACTCTCCTTAATTTTCATTACCATCGTCGACTAGAGCCACCGCCACCACCTGAACCGCCACCGAAACTGCCACCGCCTCCGCGGCCACCACCACGCATAAACAATATGAGAATAGTGTGTAGTATTATACCGCCAAAAAAGATTTGGTCAACAAGCATAAGCCCGGCAAAACCTACAAATAAGAGTAGTTTAATCCACCAGGGCAAGGCAACAAAGGCAGCTGCTAGATTACCGCTTTGGGAATTTGTTTGCGAGGAGGCTACGCGATCAACTTTTAAATCGGTAGCAGTAAGGTTATATTCTTTTATAACAGTATTGGCAATGCTGGCATAGCCTTGCATAATTCCTTTGTCATAGTCACCCTTTTTAAAAAGGGGAAGCATAACTTGATCTTGAATACGACCTGTTAGCCCATCCGGTAATGCTCCTTCTAAACCATAGCCAACTTCAATTCTTGATTGTCGGTCTTGTACAGCTACCAAGAGTAATACACCATTGTTCTTTTCTTTGTCACCGATACCCCATTGGCGCATTAGGTCTAAGGAGAAATTTTCTAATGCTGCTCCATCGAGGGTAGGTATTGTTACTACCACGATTTGAGCTTTGGTTTTGTCTGCAATAGCAGAGCTATAAGCATTGATGGTGGCCTTGGTTTGAGAACTTAAAACCTTGGCATAATCTTGAACATAGATGTTTGTGGTAGGCTTAGGCGGGATGGCTGTTTGTGCCTGAGCAAGAGGATTCCAAGAAAATATTAGTTGTAAGGTTAAGAGAAGTAGAGCCAGTAAATTCTTCATGGTTCGTCTCCTAACGTAAAACATTTATTGTAAAAAAGACTAACTAAAAGGAAACTTTAGGAACAGCCTTGGCACTTTCTGCTGCTTTAAAATAATCTTTAGGCTGAAAACCAAAAGCACTTGCGAAGAAGACAGTAGGGACAGACTTAATCTTGGTATTGTACATTTGAGCGGCACTGTTGTAATCTTTGCGTGCTACAGCAATGCGGTTTTCTGTTCCTGCCAATTCATCTTGCAATTGTGCAAAGTTTTGGTTCGCTTTCAAATCCGGATATCTTTCGGAAATTGCTAGTAGACGAGAAAGAGCACCATTTAATTGACCATCAGCGGCACTTTTATCAGCTACGGTAGACGCGCCGGCCAATTTAGCTCTAGCATCTGCTACTGATTTGAAGACATCTGTTTCATGTGCGGCATAGCCTTTAACTGTATTTACCAAGTTAGGAATTAAGTCGTTACGGCGCTGCAATTGATTTTCTACTTGACTCCATTTTGTGGTTACATTTTCATTCATTGTTACTAATCCATTGTAGCTACCAAAGGCCATGCCTATTACTAATATGATAACGGCAATGATGATTAAAGTTCCTTTTTTCATTTTTTTACCTCCAAAATAATTTTATGTATATCATACATACTCTAATTGTAACTAACGCTAGTGTTCATGTCAATGAAACAAACTGTGACATAGAAAATAGCGGTAAATTATTAGAGTAAGAAAAAAGTTTATAGGGCAAAATGATAAATAAAAAAAGTGCATCTCTTTAAAAAGATATGCACTTCATTTAAGTTTGGTGGCCCTGGCGTGATTCGAACACGCGACCTTTTGGTTCGTAGCCAAACGCTCTATCCAGCTGAGCTACAGAGTCGTAATGTTAAAAATATTAAATTTGGTGGCCCTGGCGTGATTCGAACACGCGACCTTTTGGTTCGTAGCCAAACGCTCTATCCAGCTGAGCTACAGAGTCACAACTTAACAAGGGATATTATATAGTTAAATACCTCTTCTTGTCAACCATAATTTCCTTGACTTTTTGTTTAGTCATGTTATAATTTACTCATAAATTAATATTGACACAGCAATGATAGAGAAAAGTAATTTGTTTGCGTAGCTTAAAGCGAGCCGGAATAGTGAGAGCCGGTAACGAAACTACAGATGAAGTTCCCTCTTGAGCTATTGACTGAACTTTAGTAAGTTGGATCGTTTTCCGCGTTAAGGAGTTGAGTGGATGCAATGCATTCCAAATGGGTGGTACCGCGGCTAATGTTCGTCCCAGAAGCCGGGTTCTTTTTTTTTGGGATTTTTGCGTCAATTAGGGTGGTACCACGAATTATTCGTCCCTTTCTGTGAAAAGCAGGAAGGGCTTTTTTATTTAGAAGAAAAGACTTCCGGCAAAAGCTTTATAATATTTTATTATTGGAGGTAGGTAAGATGTCAATATCACTCGCTATTTTAATTTTGTATGTTGGAGTTCTTTTTGCTATTAGTTGGTATGCAAAAAAACGTATTGAGGGAACTGCAGAAAATTTTGCTTTGGCCGGTAGAAAATTATCCGCACCGCTTATAGGGGTTACCATCATAGGACTTGCCGTAGGTGGCGCATCTACCATAGGGGTATCAGAACATGCTTTTAAAGTAGGGCTGTCAGCAGGTTGGTATACAATTGCTTGGGGTATAGGAGCTATTGTTATGGGAGCATTTTTAGCAAAAAGGTATCGTGCTGCGCAAATTACTACTATTTCAGAACTTATTGCGCGTTACCATGATAGTAAGGCTGTTGTTTTAGGCGTTATTTGTCAAATAGTTATTCAGCTAGTCATTATTTCTTTGCAGTATATCGCAGGTGGCAGTATTTTACATGCCATTATGCCTGATGTTTTTGATTTTCACACCGGGATGCTAATTAGTGCTGTAGTTTTCATCAGTATTACTTTTATTGGCGGCATGTGGTCCGCAAGTTTAGCAAATGTATTGAACATAATTCTTATTTATGGTGGTATTACTGTCGCTACTATAATTCAATTAACTAATATTGGCGGTATGGGAAATTTGCTTGCTCAGCTTCCTGCAAATGTTCCTTGGTTTGATCCTATTGCCGGGGTTGGTATAAAAGGTATTACAACCTGGATTGTTGTTTTGATAACTGTAAATCTTTCTTTGCAAAGTATAATTCAGATTTCGCTAGGGGCTAAAACAGCTACTGTTGCTCGTAAAGGTTTTATATGGGGCGGCATTTTGATGATTCCGGTAGGTTTTATGGCGGCACTTTTAGGCATTGTGGCCAAGGCGACTTATCCCGAGGCACAGGCAGCTCTTGCATTGCCTCAAGTTATTGTGAGCCTTCAACCTATTTTAGCAGGTGTCACTTTAGCTGCGTTATGGGCGGCAGATGTATCTACAGCTTGCAATTTGCTCTTAAGCGCAGGCACTATGTTTTCTAATGATATTTACAAAAAATTTATAAATCCTAATTGCAGTGAGGCTAAACAATTGTCGGTAATGCGGTTATGCATTATTATTTCAGGAGCTTTAACGGTATTTATGGCCATGAGCGTATCAGGAATATTGGGAACTATTATGATAGGGCTGTCTTTGACAGCAGCCTTTAGCGTTATTGTTATCATGGCGTTATTTTTTCCCAAACATACCAGCAAAGCAGCAGGGTTTAATACTTTATTAGTTGGTCTAATTGTTTTAGTTGTGTGGCAGTTAGTTCCTTCTGTACGTTTTTTACCACATGTTATTTATGCTGAGTGGTTATTTTGTATTGTTACCTATGGACTGACCTATATTTTAGTGCCTGCGAGTAATGTAGTAGAAGAACCGGCAGCATAATGCATAAATGAAATATTACGGCAAAGAGGAAAATTACTTTAATACAGCCTCTATTTATGATATCATATTGCAAAGATGATTTTTCAGCATATCTTTGCCGGAGGGATTTATGTCTAAAAAAAGTTGGCTCATATTTTGGGCTGCTGCTATATTCCTAGTATTCTTTTTAAATAGTTCATTACTTATTACAGATAGTGTTGAGTCCAATTATTCTCTTACTGCCAAAGAGATGGTTCTAAGTGGTAACTGGATATCACCACAAATTTATGGTCGTTTTTGGTATGATAAACCCATTTTTGTGTATTGGATGATTGCTTTAGGGTTTAAATTTTTTGGGTTTACGGAATTTGCAGCTCGATTTTTTCCTGCGCTTACGGGTCTTTTAGGTTTATTATTAGCCACATGGGGTGGGAAAAAGCTATATTCAGAAAAAGTGGGTTTTTACAGCGGAGTTATTATACTTACGACCATTCAATTCTTTTTAATTTCTAAATCCATACTTACCGATGGAGCCTTGTTTTTTTTCTTTAATGGTACCTTGCTGTTTTTTTATTTGGCTTATTCAGGTGTTAACAAAAAATATTATTACGGAACCTATGCTTTTTCTGCCTTGGCAACATTAACAAAGGGACCAATTGGGTTCTTGCTGCCAGGGCTAGTTATAGTCCTATTTCTTTTGTGGGAACGCAACTGGAAAGAGCTGCGTAAAGCAAAGCTTGTTAGTGGTACACTATTATTTCTAGTGCTAGCAGGCCCTTGGTATATAACCATGATTTACTTGCACCAGGATTTTCTAGGAAGCTTTTTAGGCACGCACAACTTTTTGCGAGCTACAGTTTCAGAACATCCCAAGGACAATGTAATTTATTATTATTTACTAATAAATATGCTGGCTTTTTTCCCTTGGGTTGGTTTTTTGCCTGGCATGCTAAAGAATACTTTGCGAAAAGCCCATAAGTGGATAGCTCCGGCAGCAAGAGAAAAATTTTTATTGCTCTGGGTTTTTGTAATATTTTTTTTCTATCAAAATATGGCCACAAAATATATAACTTATACCTACCCAATATTTTTACCTTTAGCGTATTTAGTAGCGGCATATTTTATAGAGCAAAAAGAACGGTTGGCATTTAAAGGTGTTTTGGCATATAATCTATTTTTCTTTGGCATTTTAACCATAGCTGCCCAGTGGATTAAAAGTAGGAACTCTGATTTAGTGGATAATGTTCAGCAAATATTTATTTTGGCTCTTTGCTATTTTCTTATCTATTTTATTGGCTGTTTTGCTATATGGAAGCGTGGAGGTAACTGGTTAAAAACCGTAACAGCGATTGCTATAGCGGGTTTTTGTTTTAATGTCATAGCGGCTCAAGTTATATGTCAACCCCTTTTACGGTTGCGTTCGGCCTATTTTGCCGCCTTATATTTAAAAGAACAAGTTCCTGAAGATACATATATAGTCTCTTCAGGACGGTATCCTACTTCAGCTGTATTTTACTCTGGTAGGCGGATAGTAAAACTTATTGAAGCCAATGAAGTAGCGGATTATATCCCCAAGGCCTATAGTTGGTCAGTAAAGGATGTCATGCCTTTTTCTACTTATAAAAAAGCCGAAGAAATAAAAAATGTAGCGGCTATTGTTTATGAAGATGACGTCGCTGAATTTATAAAAAATATGCCTAGACATTGGCAAAAGCATGAATTCAACGATAAATGGGTTGTTCTTACAGAAAATAGGCAGGGATAAAAATGCCGAAATCAGAAAATCAAAAACTAAAATTGTTATATGTCCGCAAGCTGCTGTGGGACGCTACCAATGAAAATCATACACTCACCGTCAATGAAATAATTTTACGGCTAGCTGCGTTGGGTATTAAAGCGGAACGCAAAAGTATTTATGACGATATTGTAGATTTGCAAAAGTTTGGTATGGATATAGAGTGTCGACGTGGACGCTCTAATGAATATTTTTTAGCTAATAGAGAGTTTGCGTTGCCTGAACTAAAAATTTTAGCAGATGTTGTAGCAACATCTAAGTTTATTACTAGGAAGAAAAGTATTAAACTTATTAAAAAGTTGGAACATTTAACTTGTACCTACAATGCAAAAGAGTTACAAAGACGAGTGCAAGTACGCAATCGTATTGAAAATATGCATGCGAGTGTGTATTCTGCCGTAGACAAAATACACAAAGCCATTGCGATAAAAAAGAAAGTAGCATTTAATTATTGGGAATGGATTTTAGAAAAAAAAGAAAAAGTTCGTAGAAATACGGGCAAATTTGTTGTGAACCCCTGTGTTTTGTGTTGGGATAATGACAAGTATTATTTAGCAGTTTATAGCAATGAAACCCGTGATTTTAAATATTACAGAGTTGATAAAATGTCGGAAGTAACAATTTTAGACAAACCTTGTGATTTTGCTACAATGAAGCAAGGTTTGGATCTTACAATTCATACAAAAAAACATTTTGGCATGGATGCAGGGAAAGTACAAAAAGTCTGCCTTTATTGCGATAATTCTTTGACGGGAGCAATGATAGACAGGTTTGGACAGGATCTTATAATAAAGAAAAGCGACAGTCTAGGTTTTGCTATTAGTGTAGACCTTGTTGTTAACCAACTTTTTTTTGCTTGGTTAGTGGAGTTTGGCACTGGAATTAAAATACTGACACCTGAGTCCGTGGGTAAAGTGTTTAAAGATTATCTTCGTAATATAAGCAAATTATACTAAAAGCATTTAGAGTACACAGAAACTAAAAACCTTTATTTCAGAGAGGTAGATGTTTAGAAAATGGATGAAAAATTTATAAGTTATCTGGAAAATGAAGAATACATAAAATTTTTAATTACGAAAGAAGAATTAACCACTAAGAAAACTCAGCGTTATTTTGATCTTTTACAGTATGTAGGTGAAAATATTGAATTTGCTAAAAAATTTTGTGGTAAATTCGCATTTTATTTTGATGGCTATACTGAACAGGAGATTTGGCAGGATCCACTAATTAAAAATTTTGTCCAACAACTCAATGCCAGGTTTCCTTATATGTTTTATTTAGCAGAGAAGCAAACCGGTACTTTGAAACTTTTGACTATTTTGGAGTGCTCTACCGGTGAAAGTAATGGCGAAAACTTATCTATGGATAAAGAGCATTTTGCTAAATATCTTAAAGAACAAATGCTGGGAATTGTAAAAATGGCGCAAAGAACCGGGCTTAGCTCGGAAAATGCTCAAAGCATAATGCAGCAGGTATATGATTACTTTGGAATTTAAAAACCTTCAATAGTTGTAGTATTATAACTGTTGAAGGTTTTTTGTAAAGAGAAAACCCATTTGCTTGGGGAAGCAAATGGGTCTTTCTCAAAAGGAAGTTGTTTATGATGATTTGATGGGGAAGATTATAGTAAGAAGGGGTGGTTCTTACTATGTTTAAAGTATAGAACATATATATGACAAACAAAGGGCAAAATTTTGAAAAGAATGTGAACCCAAGAAAAAAACCATTCGCTTGGGGAAGCAAATGGGTTTTTTCTTAAAAGGAAGTTGTTTATGATGATTTGATGGGGAAGATTATAGTAAGAAGGGGTGGTTCTTACTATGTTTAAAGTATAGAACATATATATGACAAATAAAGGGCTAAATTTCAAAAAGAATGTGAACCAATGATTTGACAAATACAGCTTAGTTTGTTATATTTTCTGTATAAGCAATGAACGGAATGGCAGCCGGGAGCAATTAGTAAGATAAGAGTGGCTAGGTTTACTGGCAAGCAGGGTGGAACCGCGGAGCTAAAAAGCTTTCGTCCCTGTAATATAGTTTAGATCTATATTACAAGGACGAGGGCTTTTTTTATGCCTTCTTATGAGCTTAATTATGCTTAAAACTTGTAAGATATATTTTAAGGAGGAGTATTTATGAATTTTCAGACTATTATTTTGACCCTTCAAGACTTTTGGGGTAGGCAAAAGTGTATTATGGCACAACCCTATGATATTGAAAAGGGCGCAGGAACGATGAATCCAGCTACCTTTTTAAGGGTACTAGGACCAGAACCATGGCGTGTATGTTACGTAGAGCCTTCTCGTCGCCCTGCTGATGGGCGTTATGGAGATAACCCTAACAGACTGTTCCAACATCATCAATTCCAGGTAATTGTAAAACCGTCACCGGATAACATTCAAGAGTTATATCTGGAAAGTTTGGCTAAATTGGGCATACATCAAGAAGAACATGATATTCGTTTCGTGGAAGATAACTGGGAGTCACCTACTTTGGGAGCTTGGGGACTGGGTTGGGAAGTTTGGCTAGATGGTATGGAAATTACTCAATTTACTTACTTCCAACAAGTAGGAAGTATTGACGTAAAACCTGTTACCGTTGAAATAACTTACGGTTTGGAACGTTTGGCTATGTATATCCAAGGAGTAGAAAACGTATTTGATATCGAATGGGTCGATGGCATTACGTATGGGGATGTTTTCCATACAAATGAAGTTGAACAATCTTTTTATAATTTTCAAATTGCAGATATTGATCTTTTATTTGATTTATTCAACAAATATGAAGCGGAAGCTAAAAGAGTTATTGCCACCGGGAATATTCGCCCGGCCTATGATTATGTATTAAAGTGCTCACATACCTTTAATTTACTAGATTCCAGAGGAGCCATCAGTGTAAGTGAACGCACAGCGTTTATTGGACGCGTGCGGGCTATGGCAAGGTTGTGTGCTGCTGCGTATGTTGAACAAAGAGAAAAATTGGGCTATCCGCTTATAAAGGGGGGCAAAAAATAATGAAAACTTTATTATTTGAAATAGGAACTGAAGAAATACCTGCTAAATTCATGCCGGATATTTTGGCACAATTAAAAACTATGGCAGAAAATAAAATGCAAGAGTTACGTATTCCTTTTAATTCTGTGAGAGTTTATGGTACTCCAAGGCGTATGGCCTTTATTGCTAATGGAGTTGCTGATACCCAAACTGATTCTATGGTGGAAAGTAAAGGCCCTTCGGTTAAAATCGCTTTTGGGTCTGAAGGTGCACCTTCAAAGGCGGCTATAGGCTTTGCTCGTGGGCAAGGCGTTGATGTGAAGAGCTTAGAAGTTCGTGGTGAATATGTCTATGCTGTAAAACATTTACAAGGACAAGTGGTAAGCGAGCTTTTACCAGCTATGCTTATGGATATTATACATTCCCTTGCTTTTCCTAAAAATATGCGGTGGGCAGATTATGATTTTCGTTTTGTGCGTCCTATTAGATGGCTGGTTGCTTTATTGGGCAACAAAGTAATTCCGTTGGAAATTACAGGCGTACAATCAGGAAATAAAACTATGGGACACCGTTTTTTAAGTAAGGGGGCAGTTGTTATTCCTACTGCTGCCGATTATGAGCAGGTATTATTTGATAATTTTGTAGTAGTGGATCAAGATAAACGCCGCGACATGATTAGAGAACAGATAGTTAATTTGGGGAAAGTAGAAAAAGGGGTAGTTGCTATTGATGCAGATTTATTGGAAGAAGTCTTGTATTTGGTAGAGTATCCAACTGCTTTGTGTGGACATTTCGATGATAAATACTTGCAACTTCCTAAAGAAGCAGTAATCACACCCATGCGTGATCATCAAAGGTATTTCCCAGTACTATCCCCAGAAGGAAAGTTATTGGCTAAATTTATTACCGTGCGTAATGGTGACGACAAAAATTTGGATATCGTAGCACGTGGTAATGAAAGAGTGCTAAGGGCACGTCTTAGTGATGCGGAGTTCTTCTTCGACTTAGACAGAGAAAAATCTCTTGCCACACACCGCGACTCACTTAAAACGCTAGCTTTTCAACACGGTTTAGGTAATATGTTCGATAAAACCATGCGCTTAGATACCTTAGCGACTAAATTACAGGAAGAAATTGCGGTAGCAGTGGATATGCAAGCCCTAACAAAAGCAGCCTTGCTATCTAAGGCGGATCTTGTTACAGGCATGGTTACAGAGTTTACCGAACTGCAAGGTGTTATGGGGCGTGAATATGCGCTTTTAGATGGCGAACAACCGGAAGTGGCGACGGCTATTTATGAACATTATTTACCGCGATTCGCAGGAGATGAATTACCGAAAAGTGATTTAGGCCGTCTCATAGGTATCGCTGATAAAATTGATAATATAGTGGCTACTTTTAGCAGAGGTAAAGCACCCAGCGGTTCACAAGATCCTTATGCCTTGCGTAGACAAGCACTAGGGGTAGTTAATATTGCCCTTGATGCTAATTATCATTTTTCATTAAAAAAGACCTTGGCAGAGGCGTTGGAATTGCTTAATGTTTCTCTAGAAAATATTAAAAAATTAGTTCCGCAATTACAAGAATTTTTCTTACAGAGAGTTAAAAATATGCTGTTAGATAGTGGAATACGTTACGATGTAGTAGATGCGGTTTTAGCTGACAAGACTAATGACGACCTAGTTGACTTATTTGCTAGGGCAAAAGCCTTGGCCGACTATGTTACTACTCCGGCAGCAGTAATTAGTATTCAAGCCTTTACGCGGGTAGACAACATTTGCAAGCACGCAGTGAGCGAGGCTGCTATTAGCAGAGTCTTATTTACAGACCCGGTGGAAAACGAATTGCATGAAATCTTAATGCGGTTAAACAAAGAAGCTATTCCTGCACTCATTAAATATGATTATGCTAAAATTTTGCAACAAGGTGACCAATTAGCTGCTCCTGTAAATAATTTTTTTGAAGCGGTCATGGTTATGGACAAAGATGAAAATATAAAAAACAACCGTTTAGCTTTACTGGGACAGGTTAAAGAGCTTGCCAATATTGTAGGAGATTTAAGTCTTATAGTTCTCTGATTATATCCAAGATTTCTAGATTTTATTATTGAATATAGCGTATAAATATGATATAGTGTATACTATATAAAGAAGCTCATTATAAAAAGCATATGATAAAAGGAGATTTAAAATGAAAAAAGAAGAGCAATTTTTACTTTGGTTTGAGCAATTAGAACGCGGAGATGTAGCCCTTGTAGGTGGTAAATCATCATCCCTTGGTGAAATGACTTCTAAAACTGATGTGCCTGTTCCCTATGGCTTTGCTACTACGGCTTACGCTTATAGATACTTTATTGAGAAGAGTGGCCTAAAAGAAAAAATGCGGACTATATTGTCCGAGTTAACTGACGTAGAAAACGGTGCATTATTGCGTGATGTATGCTCTCGTCTGCGCCAGACTATTATGGCTGAAGATATGCCGCAAGATTTGCAGGAAGCTATATCTAAGGCTTATGACCAATTGGCAGAAAAAGTAGGAACTGAAATGCCATATGTGGCTGTTCGTTCTAGCGCTACTGCTGAAGATTTACCAGATGCTAGTTTTGCTGGTCAGCAAGACACTTATCTAAATGTAAAGGGAGCAGATACTATCATTGCCAAAGTTAAGGAATGCTATGCTTCTTGTTTCACAGATCGTGCAGTTTATTATCGTGAGAAACAAGGGTTTGACCATATTGAGGTTGCCCTTAGTGCAGTTATACAGATGATGGTATTTTCTAAGAGCGCGGGTGTTATGTTTACGGTTAATGTAGCAACCGGCGATGATAAAAATATTATGATTGAAGCTGCCTATGGTTTAGGCGAATATGTAGTACAAGGTACTGTAACTCCTGATAGCTATATTGTTTCTAAAGATGATATGAAGATTATCGAACGTGACGTTAATGAGCAAGAAATTATGCTGATTCGTAAAGAGGGTGGAGATTGTGAAGAAGTACCGGTTCCTCAAGAAGACAGGAAAAAACAAACTCTTACTGACGCACAAATTTTAGAATTAGCCGGATATGCCAAAAAGATTGAAAAACATTATGGCTGTTATATGGATATGGAGTGGGGCGTTGATGAACGCAACGGTAAAATTTGGATTTTACAAGCTCGTCCTGAGACAGTTTGGTCACGCCGCAATAAAGATGGCAGTAAGAAAAAAAATACGACCAGTGCTATGACTATAGACCGTAATGTAATTGTAAAAGGATTGCCGGCGAGCCCTGGACTAGTCGGTGGGCGGGCTCATGTAATATTAGATCCTTCGGATATTGATGAATTTAAAGATGGAGAAATTCTTGTTACAGAAATGACGGCTCCGGACTGGGTGCCGGCAATGAAGAGAGCAAAGGCTATTGTTACCGATAGCGGTGGCATGACTTGCCATGCATCTATAGTCAGCCGTGAACTTGGTATTCCCTGTATAGTAGGTACGAAGAGCCGCGGAGAGGCTGCTACTAACACAATTCCTAATGATACCGATATCACAGTAGATGCTACCAATGGCATTGTTTATGAGGGGATCTTAGAAAGCACGCAGAAAAAGGAAGAAGTTTCCGGTACTGTAGTTGCTGCTGAAACTTTCCCGGTAACAGGAACTAAAATTTACATGAATTTAGGAGATCCTGAATTAGCTGAAAAATATGCTGGACTGCCTTGTGATGGCATAGGACTTATGCGTGAAGAATTTATTTGGACTACTTATATTCATGAACATCCTTTGTATTTAATAAAATCCGGACATCCGGAAAGAGTTGTAGATCAATTAGCTGAAGGTTTCCGTCAAGTTTGCCAAGCTATGGCACCACGCCCTGTAACTTTGCGTTTCAGTGATTTTAAATCTAGTGAGTATCGTGATTTGAAGGGCGGAGACGAGTTTGAACCCTATGAACCAAGTGCTCTATTAGGATGGCGTGGAGCTTCTCGTTACTATGATCCTAAATATACGGAAGCTTTTAAATTGGAAATTGCTGCCGTGCGTAAAGTACGTGAAGAATATGGACTAAAGAACCTTAATGTTATGATTCCTTTCTGCCGAACAGTTGAGGAATGTGAAAAAGTAATTAACTTAATGGCTCAAGAAGGATTGCAAAGGGGAAAAGATTTTAAGGTTTGGTTGATGGCGGAAATTCCCGCTAACATTATCCTTGCGGATAAATTTAATAAATTCGTTGATGGTTATTCTATAGGTTCAAATGATTTGACTATGCTGACTTTAGGCTGTGATCGCGATAATGATACAGTTGCGCATATTTTTGATGAACGCGACTTGGCTGTACGTCGTGCTGTAAAACATCTTATTGATGTTGCCCATAGCGAAGGCAAAACAGTATCCATCTGTGGTCAAGCTCCTAGTGTATATCCTGAATTTGCTGAATTTTTGGTTAGAAGTGGCATAGATAGTATGTCTGTAAATCCTGATACTGTTAAATTTACTAAAAAAATGGTGGCTCAAGTTGAGCAACGTATTATGTTAGATGCATTGACAGGCAAGGGACGCAAGTGTGATGATGAAGATTTAAAGTGGTAATTGTCTAAAAGTTGCCCCGCTTCCTATGGAAGCGGGGTTTTTTATGTTACCATATAGAAGAAACAGCGTATGAGGAATTTAAAATTAATGGCAATTGTAGATTTTTTTTAGAGAAAAAAGGGTTTTTAGTGTTCTAATAGTATATAATAGTATATACTATTATATGTTTTAGAAAGGATGTGGGTCATATTTCTTTAAGTTGCAGACAGAAAAAAATTGCAGAGATTGTTAGACAAGAAGGCCCTATTACCGGTGAACATATTGCTTCTCAATTGAATGTAACACGTGCTGCTTTGCGTTCGGATTTGGCAATTTTAGTTATGAGTGGTATTTTAGATGCCAGGCCAAAGGTAGGCTATTATTTTACGGGGAAAAATACCTTGGGCATGTTGCTGGAAGAAATATCCGGTATTTGCGTAAGAGATATCCAATCAGTACCTGTTGTTATTAATCATGATAAAAGTGCCTATGATGCTATTGTAATTATGTTTTTAGAAGATGTTGGCACGGTTTTTATTACTAGTGAAGAAGGTCTTTTAGCTGGCGTTGTATCACGTAAGGATCTTTTAAAAGTAGCGATGAATACTAATACAGATTTGCATGCGTTGCCGATTGTTATGGTAATGACACCGCTAATAAAACTTATTACTGTAACTCCTGATGATTCGGTTGCAGTAGCGGCTAGGAGACTTATTGATAACGAAATTGATTGTATGCCGGTGGTTAAATGCGTTGAAGACAGGCCTCATGCTTTTGAAGTAGTCGGTCGTATCACCAAAACAAATTTTACTAGATTGTTAGTCGAGTTAGCGGAAGGAAAGGGAGGTAATTATCATAGCTAATACTCCAATAATATATGCAGTTTCTGATTCTATAGGTGATACTTCTGAGTCTGTAGTGAAGGCCACAGTGAGTCAGTTTGGTCAAGAAAAATTTGATATTATTCGCGTCCCTTATGTGAAGAATGCTGAACAAGTAGAAAAAATTGTGCAAGAAGCTAAAGAACATAACGCAGTTGTTTGTTATACTATTGTTTCTCCCGAATTGCGCCAGACTATAGCACAAAAAGCGATGGAACATGATGTTGAGGTAGTGGATATTTTGGGGCCAATGTTAAAATCTATTGAAAAAACAACAGGTCTGTTACCAAAAAACCAACCGGGATTAATTCATGCTTTAGATCATGAATACTTTAAGAGAGTAGCGGCGGTGGAGTTTGCAATTAAATATGATGATGGGAAAAACCCCTGGGGTTTGTTAAAAGCTGATATAGTCATTATTGGTGTATCACGAACTTCTAAAACACCTTTAAGTATGTATTTGGCCAACAAACAACTAAAGGTAGCAAATGTGCCTTTGGTACCGGAAATACCACCACCGGAAGAATTGTTTAAGGTCCCACCTCATAAAGTAATAGGGCTGTTAATTGATCCGTTCAAATTAAATGAAATACGTACTGAAAGACTTAAAACTATGGGGTTATCCGATGGTGCCAGCTATGCAGATATGAAGCGTATTAATGAAGAAATGGAATATGCTAAAGCGATAATGCGTAGAATTCATTGCACAATTATTAATGTTTCTAATAGGGCGATTGAGGAAACTGCCGGCATGATTTTAGAATGTACGCAAAAAAATTTAGATACAAATATATAAAAAACAGGCATCGCATAATTGCGATGCCTGTTTTAGAGAATCAATTTTTTATTTCATGCGTACGAATATTATAGACGATTTTATCTGCCTTCAAGGTCCCATTGGGCGTCGTTGCTTGTACGTTGCCTATAAAAACTGCGTTTTTAGTTCCCCAATTAAAAGTTCCTGAATCTGCAGTAATAGCTATATTGCCTTGGGTAAAACTAAGATTGCCATTAACTTCAGCTGTTTTACTGCTGCCATAGACGTCAACTGTATCGCCATAAAAGTCAATATCATCTTGTTGTAAGTGAATATCGCCTTGGGCATGAACTTCTATAGCATACATTTCTACTTGCGCTTTATCAGCGGAAATGACGCGCTGTCCTACGGTAACGGAAACATTGCCCTCTAAATAATAAATACCGCGTGCAGGGTCAAAGTGCTGTTTATCATACTTGATGGCTGGCGAAGCTAGGCAGACCGCTGGAATAAGCAGAAAAATAAACAGGAACATGGACATAAGAATTTTCTTCATTTTAATCACCTCTGTGCTTAAGTATAACAAAATTAACACAAAAAAACTATGCAAGGAGTATATTATGCAAATTAGAGAAAAGACAGAAGCAAGAGAGCAAAAATTATTAGCTCTTTGGGCCACAAAAAGTACAATGGCTACGCGCATACATGAAGAAGAAATGGATCCTATTCGCACGGCTTTTCAACGTGATAGAGACAGAATTCTACATAGTACTGCTTTTCGTAAACTAAAACACAAAACTCAAGTTTACTTGGCTTCAGGTGATCATTATCGTACGCGCTTGACTCATAGTATGGAAGTAGCACAGATTTCACGAACCATCGCCGGTGCACTAGACTTAAATGAAGATTTGGTAGAGGCTGCTGCCCTAGGCCATGATATTGGGCATACACCATTTGGACATGCAGGAGAACGGGCTATGGCAGAATGCGTTGGCATTTTTCACCACAATGAACAGAGTCTTAGAGTTGCAGATATTTATGGACGCAATGGGCGTGGACTTAATTTAACAGTGCAAGTAAGGGAAGCTATTTTGTGCCATACGGGAGAAATTTTACCTACAACATTAGAAGGTATGATAGTAAGGCGTTGTGATCGTATTGCCTATTTGTGCCATGATTATGATGATGGGTCTAGTGTAGGCATGATTGGACCAGATAGCTTGCCTGAAATGGTGGCCAAAAGATTAGGTACTGATCCTAGCGTTATTTTAGATGTTTTGGTCAATAATATAGTTGAACTTTCGTTAAACAAACCACAGATAAATCTGGATTCTTATTATGAAGAGGCTGTAAGCGCTTTTCGCAGTTTCATGTTTGATCAGGTATATACTTGCCCGGCTATGATGATAGAGCAAAAAAAAGCAGAGCATGTTGTAAAAACACTTATGAACATGTTTCTTGAGTTGCCGGAAAGATTGCCCAGAGAAGAACAAGCTTATATAGAGAGCTTTGGTGTTGAGCAGGTGTGTATTGACTATGTGGCTGGACTTACAGATGAGGCCGCTGTACGGATTTTTCGTAAATATTTTGAGCCTATTATTTAGATTTCAGACCGCATTGTTAAATCAGAAACAGTTGTAAAAAGAGGATAATAATGTTTTATAGGGAATATATATAGTATGATAAATTTAGGATGTTGATGCTATGGAAGAAATGAAAGAAAAGTACGAAAATTTCAAAGAACAGGTTAGAGCGCAGGCTGATATCGTAAGAATTATTTCCGACT
>Ga0265294_10001507_pt1 | contig 31315 bp, 28 predicted proteins | sample MunlanPumphouse3_FD_192504 | JGI IMG/M metagenome (GOLD analysis project Ga0265294, IMG submission 192504) | Groundwater microbial communities from a municipal landfill in Southern Ontario, Canada - Pumphouse #3 | ecosystem: Environmental > Aquatic > Deep subsurface > Groundwater | place...
GTCTATCTGTCCGTCCGTGCGTTGGCAAAAAAAATGGCTCTTTTGGTTTTTTGAGCGTTGGCTTGTGTGTCGGAAAAAACCAAATGTGCCATTTGTGCGGTTGGCTTTTCACACTGAGCGATAACGGGAAACGGCTTTGCGAGGTAGCGGATTTATATTACTAACTTTGAAACGAAGCCAAAACTTCAAATATAGTACAAAAGTTTCAATCGAAGACTTTTGCCCGCTATCTTGCAAAACCGATGTTACAGGCTGGCGTTCTGTCATTCGTGTTGTCAAGTCGTTTTCTATCGTGAGTTTCGCTGTCATTTCCGTGTCGGTTGTGTGTCTGCGGTTTTAAAAAATTTTAGAAGGGAAGGAATTTTAAAAAATAATTTTCTGTTGGGTAAAGCGTAAGTTCTTTTGTAATTTTTGGCCTGTGCGTTTGCTCGTGGGAATTGCAAATGTACTTACGCTTATCTTTAAGGCTTACATATAAATTACCTTTACCTCAACCGTTTTGTCTGCATTTAATTCAAAACTTGCTTTAGAAAAATTGGGTCTGTTTCTTAATCCTATTGTCTGATAATTGGAAAATCCAATTCCCTCTTTGGGTAAGATTAAACCTTTGTCAATCTTACTGTTGTTATTTTCATCGTGTAAAATGTTCACGGCATATTTTCCTTTGGGCAGGTTTTTAAAAGTGATTTCGGATTTACCGTTTACAATTTTTGCTTTCTCTAACTGTATGTCCCTAAATTGCCCCTCTGGTGCTTGCGGATTAAGTGCATTCATCGGCATTAGTTGCGTAGGCAATTCCATAAAATATTTGTAATCGGCATTGGCTGTGACTTTCGGAATAAGATTGGCTTTTGCTTCTTTTTCCCTTTGTTCGCTAATACTGATATGGTTTCGGTTGATTTGCAGGGTTTTGTTATAGACCTGTGCCGTATCAATACATTGTTTCAGTGTCCAGACTTCCTGTGCCTGAACGGTATTCCACCCGATAAATAGCAGTAGAACAATAAATAGTTTGTGAGCGTTCACTAACATAGTTGAGCAAATTTTTTTGTTTAGTTTTTAATTATCTTAATTATTCTTGCCGTATCATTGTCAATAACATTTTAAAGCGTTCGATAGCTTTCAAGGAATGTGGAATGTTTGCGGGCATAATGATAGACTGTCCTTTGCTCAAATAAAAGGATTTTCCATTGATGGTTATTTCTGCTTCACCGTCCAAAATTTGGACAATCGCATCATAAGAAGTTTTATGCTCCGGACCTTGTTCTTTATCAAACGAGAAAAGCGTGATATTTCCTGCTTTACTTTTTGTAAGCTGTTTGCTAATTACACCGCCGTCTGTGTATTCAATCGTATCTTCCAATGAGAATACGGTTTCTTTTTCAAATGCTGCCATACCTTTTCATTTTTAAAATTTGTTAGTTAGTATTCACTCGCAAAAGTATAAATATTTTCAGAGAGAACAATACCTTTCTCTGACAAATCACTGATTTACTTTCTTCTTTTTATCCATTTGTACATCTCAAACCACAAAACTGAAGTTGCTGCGATTAAAAGTGTCATTCCTAATTCTGGGATGTTCAATCCGGTTACGTGAAAGAAACCGGCAAATATCGGTATGTACAATATGGCGAAAAGCAATGTCAAAGTTGCTCCGATGATAAGTGGAAATAAACGGTTCTTGTATTTGAAGCTTTCGAATAAACTATAAACAAGAGAACGGTTCACCAGGCTTAAAAATATATTGGCAAAAATCAAGGTCGTAAAAACCATGGCTCTTGTCGTTTCTTCGCTGCTCCCTTTTTGAACGGCAAATTGGTAGGCAAACAATACAGCTGCTGTGATGGTCAAGCCCTGAATAATGCTGATACTCAATTCTTTCCAATTCAAGAAAGTTTCGGTCATTTTCCGTGGTTTCTGTTGCATGGTGCCTTTCTCCATCGGTTCATTTTCATACACAATGGAGCAGGTGGGACCCATAATCAGCTCCAGAAAAATAACATGTACCGGCGTAAAAATATGCGGATAAATCCAACCCAAAAACAAAGGCAGCGAAACGGTCAGAATAATAGGAATATGAATGGAGATAATATACTGAATGGCTTTTTTGATATTGGCATAAATTCGTCTCCCTGCTGCAATTCCTATGATGAGTTTGTCCAAATCATCATTGGTAATCACTAATGAAGCTGCTGCTTTCGCTATTTCCGTTCCTTTGCTTCCCATTGCTACACCAATATGAGCAGCTTTCAGTGCAGGAGCATCGTTTACACCATCGCCCAACATAGCAACAACTTCTTCATCTTTTTTGAAAGCATTGACTATTTTTAATTTAGCTTCGGGAAACATTCGGGTAAACAAGGTCGTTTTTCTTGACAGCTCAATCAATTCCGTTTCGGTGTGGTGGATAATTTCTGCTCCGTTTACAGCCGGAGTTTCATTGATAATTCCCGCTTGCCGGGCAATAGCATTAGTGGTGTCGGCATTGTCGCCTGTAATCACCTTTACTTTAATTCCGGCATCGTATATTTTTTGGAATACTTCCTGAATATTTTTCTTTGGTGGGTCGTAAAACACGGTAAATCCTAAGAATTCAAAGTTGAAATCCTGTTGTTTTTCGGGATAATCAGTTCCTTCAAAATTTGACTTGGCTACACCCAATACCCGATAGCCTTGTTTGCCAAAATCGCTGATATGCTGACGCATTTTTTCTTTTTCGCCGTCTGAGAGATTGGATACGGCAAGTATGGCTTCGGGAGCACCTTTGGCGGCTATTATTCGCTCTCCCAATCCATTTTCAAAAAGATGGGTCATCATCGGTGGTTTTCCTTCCAAGGGATATTCGTGTATCATTTGGAAGTTCTTCCGTTGGTCATCGGCTTGAGTTTTTTCATAAACCTGATGCAGCGTTTTCTCCATCGGATCAAACGGAACAGGTTCACTACTCCACATCGCAAACGCAATGAGTTCTGAAAGTTCGGGTGAGTTAAAATCAGCTTCGTCAAAAACCTTGTTGGATTTATAATCAAAAAGGGCTTTCAAGTGCATTGAGTTTTCGGTAATGGTGCCTGTTTTATCGGCGCAGATCACCGTGGTACTCCCCAATGTTTCTACTACACTGCTTCGCTTGATGATAATTCCTTCTCGCATCAGTTTCCAGGCTCCCAATGCCATAAAAGTGGTAAAAGCCACAGGGATTTCTTCCGGCAAAATGGACATCGCCAAAGTCAGTCCAACCAATAAACTTTCAATAATATCTCTTGATTGCCAAAAACTGTATGCCCAAACTAATAAAAAAACAACAATGCCGATGATTGCCATCCATTTGACAAATTTTGTAATCTGAATTTGTAAGGGAGATTGCTCTCCTTTGATGTTCTGAATGGATTGTCCGATTTTTCCCAGCTTGGTTTCCGCACCGATTTTTTCCACTTTGAAAACCGCCAGTCCAGAAACGGTCAACGAACCGCTATATACTTTCCGGTCTTCGGTTTCCTGACTTTTGAACACCGAAAAGCTTTCCCCTGTTAGCGATGCTTCATTGACCGAAAAATCATTGCTGTGCACAATCTCACCATCCGCATTGATCATCTTTCCTTCTTCGGTAATGCACAAGTCGCCCACGGCAATTTCGTGAGTAGGGATTTGTATTACTTTTGCGTTTCGGATAACGGTACTGAGCGGTTCGTTCAGTTTTTCCAAGGCTTCCAATGCCTTTTTACTACGATTGTCCTGATAGAACGAAATACCCGAAACGGCTATAATCGCTCCCAACATAAAAATTGCTTCGGAATAATTGCCCACAATCACATAAATAATCGCCACGGCAATGAGCAAAAGTAACATCGGCTCTTTCAGGATGTCCAATAGCATCGTGTACCAGGCACTTTTCTTCACGTTATCTGCCTGATTGAAGCCGAAATCGTTTCGAGAGATTTTCAAATCTTCTTCCGAAAGTCCAGTCAGGTGTTTGGGAATGTTATAGGGTGTCATAAAACAATATTTTAATTATATTAGATGTAATAAATAGCCCGTCAAAGACCCCAGAAGTATGATAACGACGGAGCTTATTTTTCGGAAGCCAAAGGTTAGAAAAAGGCTGATGATTGCAATGGATATCGTCCGCCAGTCGGTTATTACTTCTCTTCCCATAATGATGCAGATCGAAATAATGAGTGCTACCGAAGCAATATTTACTGCATCTAAAAAGGAAGAGAAACGTGTTGATTTTCGTAAAAATTTCAAAATTGGATTCAATAATGCGACGAAAATAAAAGAAGGCAAAAAGACAGCAAATGTTGAGATAATTGCACCCCAAATTCCATTGATTTGATAACCAATAAATGTAACCGAAGACGTAACGGGGCCGGGCGTAAACTGCCCCACGGCAATGGCATCAATCAGTTCTTGGCGACTTAAAATACCTGTGGTCACGAGTTCAGAATCTAAAAATGCAAACAACACATAACCACTTCCGTACAAAACTGCTCCTATCTTTAGGAAAATCCAAAACAGTTTGAGGTTGGTAACAGAAATTGTGGTCATTAAGGGAATGGACAAGAACGGAATCGGGAAAAAACTGTTGAGTGTATGCTTCTCTTTAAGTGATTTATAAAGCATAAATAGTAAACCGAAACCAAACATTAATAAGATTTCATTTTGCACAAAAAATGAAAAAATTAAAACCAATAATCCAACAATAGCCAACTCTTTAGATTTTACAGATTGCTTGCCTAATGGATAGACTGCTGCCAAAATAATGGCAATAATTGCGGGTTTGATACCATAAACAAATGGTTCGACTTGAGGAAGTTGTCCATATATTTTGTACAAATAAGCAAAAATCCCCGTGATAAGTACGGCAGGAAGAATAAAAAGACTTCCGGCAACAAGCATTCCCTTCCAGCCGCCTTTTTCTTTACCAATATGTATGGCGAGTTCAGTACTGTTGGGACCAGGAATTAAATTTGTAGCTCCCATCAAATCAAGAAATTGCTGCTCGGATAACCAATTTCTTTTCACTACAACTTCCTCCCGCATCATAGCAGTATGACCAGCAGGACCACCAAATGCCGTAAATCCCAGTTTCAGAAAAAGTCGGGCAATTTCTTTGATGTTGTTATGTTCGCTCACTAATTATCTGTAATAAATTGTTCGCAGTATTCTTTAATTTGCTGTCTGACTTGTCTGAACTGTTCGTTGATTTCTTCGTCTGTTCCTGTTGCTTTTGATGGGTCTGAGAAGTTGTGATGAAACTTCTTTGCTTTAGTTGGAAAAAACGGACAACGTTCTTTGGCATTGTCGCAAACTGTAATGACAAAATCAAAATCAATGTCGAAATATTCATCAATGTTGTTTGACGTATGATTTGAAATATCAATTCCGTCTTCTTGCATTATTGCAATGGCTTTTGGGTTTACTCCGTGTGTTTCGACACCTGCACTGTAAACTTCTGCATTTCCGTTCGCAAAATGTCGTAAATAACCTTCAGCTATCTGACTTCTGCAACTGTTTCCTGTGCAAAGCACTAAAATTTTCTTTGTCATTGTTTATAATATTTTCGTTTTAAAAATAGACTTGCTCTGACTAATAATATCAAAACAGGAACTTCAACTAAAGGCCCGATTACACCCACAAAGGCTTGAGGCGAGTGTATGCCAAATACCGCAATGGCGACCGCAATTGCCAATTCAAAGTTGTTGCCAGTAGCTGTAAATGCAATAGATGCATTTTTATCATAAGGGACTTTTAGAAATTTACTAATGAAAAAACTCACGAAAAACATTAGTACAAAATAAATGATTAATGGTATCGCTATTTTTATGACATCTAAAGGCAACTCCAATATTTTGTCGCCTTTTAAACTGAACATCAGCACAATGGTAAACAATAAAGCATACAATGTAATAGGCGATATTTTGGGAACGAACTTTCGGTTATACCATTCTATTCCTTTTCGTTTTACTAGAAAATAGCGTGTCAGAAATCCTGATAAAAACGGAATGCCTAAATAGATTAAAACACTTTTGGTTACATCCATTATCGACACATTTACATCATAATTGGCCAATCCGAGTTTAGCGGGTAAAACATTGATAAACAGCCAAAAGAAAAAAGTATAAGTCAATATTTGAAACACACTGTTCAAAGCCACCAATAAGGCAGTATATTCTCTGTTTGCTTTAGCTAAATCACTCCAAACGATAACCATGGCAATACACCTTGCTAGACCAATCAATATAAGTCCAGTCATATATTCGGGCTCGTTTCGCATAAATAGGACGGCTAAACAGAACATCAATATTGTTCCAATCACCCAATTTAATAAAAGAGATATTCCGATTACTTTTTTGTCTTCTAGAGCTTTAGGTAACAAGCTGTAATCTACTTTTGCCAAAGGCGGATACATCATCAATATCAATCCGATAGCCAACGGTATATTGGTTGTACCAACTGAAAGGGAATTCGTAAAGGTTGAAATGTTTGGAAAAAAATTGCCTAAACCAATGCCAATAAGCATTGCAAGGAAAATCCAAAGCGTTAAATAACGATCGAGAAATTTTAGTTTTATCATGAGATTTTTCCGATTACTTAGCTAACTTTAATATCCTATATGCTCCACGCGCTACGATTACGAAGACAACTCCTCCAATTATTAGGTCTGGATAGCTGGATTTGAGTAAATAGACCATAATTCCCGCTATGATAACCCCCGAATTGATAATCACATCATTTGATGTAAAAATCATCGAAGCCTGCATGTGGGCTTCCTTGCTTGTACTTTTTTGCAAGAGATAGAGACAAATTACATTGGCAATTAAAGCTAGGGATGAAACAATAATCATTGTTTTGAAATCAGGTGTCGCTTCTACTCCAATAAAACGTCTGATAACTTCAACAAAACCGATAACAGCGAGCAGGATTTGAAAATAACCAGCAAATTTGGCAATGTTGTTTTTGAATGCTAGACTTCCACCAACGGCAAATAATGCCAAAGCATAAACAATACTATCCGCAAGCATATCCAAGCTATCAGCTATCAACCCCATAGAACCCGAAAAAAGCCCATACAGCATTTCAATTCCAAAGAACGAGAAATTGATGATTAATACCGTCCAAAGTAATTTTTTTTGCATTTTGTCTTCTTCTTCAATATTGTCTTCGCTTTTTTCGGTAGAAATCAATGTTGTACTTAGATTTAGGTGTTCCAAAGCTTTTAAAATATGCTCCGCATTTCCATAATGATAAACATTCAGCTTTCTGTTTGGTATATCAAATTCCAATAATTTTATATTATCGAAGTTTTGCAATTTCATACGAATGAGTTGCTCCTCACTTGGGCAATCCATTTTCGTAATTCTGAATTCCGTTTTGCTAATCATAAACATTGTTTTTTAACAGCATCCACCACCTGGTGTACAAGAAGCATCGTGATTGACAGTCAATTCCGCTAAATTTTTCTTTTGCTTTTCTGATGGAATACCACAAGCATCTTCAGCTAAACAAGCGGTTGTTTTGTTTTGTAGAATAAAGTTTGTTCCGTCAAAAGCCAACGCATATTTTCCAATTGTGTCACTTTGATATTCTACTTCAATTTCTGCATCTTCAATGCCTAATTTTTCTTCGGAAAGTTTAATGATGTTTAAAAGTTTAGCAGGTTTTAAACGATGTTCAAAATCGTCGGCATTCCATAGCTGAAAATTTACCGTTTTTTCTGTGCGAATTACTCCACCACAATCAATGAAGTTTTTTGTAATCATTCCGACTTCGGTTACGTGAAAATGTTCTGGAACGAAAGAGCCGTTTTCCAATTTGAATGTTACATTTTCTAAAGTTGGTAAAAGTGCTTTTACTTGTGATAGTTTCATTTTGGTATTATTTTATGTTAGCAACAATTTTTGTTTTTCAGGGTAAGTTTTGCCGAAATATTTGTAAAATAATTTTGCAGTTCTTCAATAGTATTTTCGTCAATGCAATAGCAAATCGTGTTACCTTCAATGGTTCCCTTAATTAGTTTTGCATTTTTAAGTTCTTTTAAATGCCTTGAAACAGTTGGCTGTGCTAAAGGAAGTACATCAACAATATCTCCGCAGATACAAGTGTCAACTGATAATAAATATTCTATGATAGCCACTCGAGCAGGATGTCCCAATGCTTTTATAGTATGAGAAATTTCGTGTTGGCTGTCTGTAAAATCCTTTGGTTTTGTTTGTTCTATTTCCATTTCTTTATTTCTATATTGCAATATTACGATGAAGATATTTTAATTCCTAATCCCCACCAATCATTTTTGAAACAATCCCTTTTTTATTGGATAATTCAGCGATTACAACTCCCACAAAATGCAAAAGAATAAAAATCGGAAACCAATAAATACCCCATTTGTGGACAGTTTCAATACCTTCTTTCCATTGCGGAAAAAATCCTTTTTCAATACAAATACCCGTAACGGCAGAAATGAATACAAAAAGATAAAAATACACATAAGTAAAACCCTGTAACCGTTCTTTAAGCGGTATTTTGATTTGAAACGGATTTGGAAAACGAATGCCTTTTACCAACATATAAATTATTCTTGCAAGGAAAGAAAATATCATAATGTGGGCAAATACTTCGTGCCATTGCCACATAGGCTCAAGAATGCTTTTAGCAATTTCCATTGACTGTTCTTTGGCTAATAAATCTGTTTTACTTTCGATGATACCGATTATATGTTTTTTATTCATCCAGTTCATACGAAGAAAACCGGTGAGAAATAACACAGGCATTGCAAAAGCCATTATCCAATGCAAAATGCGATGGATAAGCGTAAAATGAATTTTAATATCTGTTTTCATAATTGAAAAATTTAGTTTTTTGTTTGAAATAATTTATTCTTCACTTTCATTTTTCAGTGCCATTAAGAGTGTGTAAGCATTTTTGACCACGATATTTTCATTATCAAACTGCTCGGCATTGATGATTTCGACAAGATTATTTTCAGCATTTCCGGTTTGCACTTCTTTCATTTCAAAAGTTTGTTTTCCTTTCTCCACAAAAACATAGTGTTTGTTTTCAAACCGAACAATCGCCACTTCAGGAAGCACATTAGCGTTATGGGCAGAAACCTCTATTTCGGCATTCATAAACATTCCTGGAAGTAAATTTTTATCGTACTGCTCAAACTGGCAATGTACTTCAGCAGCATTCTGACCGGAGATGTTTTTGCTGATGAGAATGACTTCCAAAGGATATTTTGTCTGCGGATGGTTGTTGGAGTATGCCAACAATTTTTGCCCCACATCAAGTTTATTGATGTCTTTTTCAAAAACGGTCAATTTCAAATGAATGTCATTAGGGTTTACCAACTCAAAGAGTATATCACTTGGGGTTACATATTTCCCGACATTAACGTTTACTGCCGATACAAAACCCGATATCGGTGAATAAATATTAATGCTTTTTGAAATGGTACCGGTACTTATTCTTTGCGGATTTAAGCCTATCAATTTCAGTTTTTCTTCCAGCGATTTCAATAAAACCAACTGCGTTTGATAATTCGTTCTTGCTTGCTCAAACACTTTATCGCTCGTGGCTTTGCTTTGGTTCAGCTCTTTCTGGCGGTTGTACTCGCTTTCGGTTAAACTCAACTGGGCTTTTGTGGTTAAATAATCCTGTTGCAACTGTATATACTGTATGTCTTCCATTACTGCCAATGGGTCTCCTTTGCGGATGTGCATTCCGGGCAGTAATTTTGTTGATTTCAGATAACCACCCAACGGAACACTTACCGAAACCAAACTTTGTGGCGGTACATCAATCTTTCCGTTTAATCTGAGTACTGAAGAAATATTGGATGTGAAAATCTTAGCTGTTTCAATTGCCGCATTTTTGTACTGTTCATCCGTAAGCGTAAGGGTGTTTTCCTGCGTTGGCTGCTCATTTTCTGCATCGCTCTGTTTGTTGTCATTTCCGCAGGAAGTGAGTAACAGTGCTATATTTATGATTAAAATTATATTTTTCATTTTTCCGGGATTTTATTGATTGTTGTAAAAATTAAGTTCGGCAAGAGCATTATTCAGATTTTTTACCGCTTCGATATAATCACTTTGAATGCCGATCGCCTGATTGATTAAAAGCACCCATTCCAAATAATTGATGTCACCGTTCAGAAATTGCTTTTCGGCTGTTTCAGTAATGGTTGCTGCGTTTTTCAAGGCTGTGCTTTCAAAATAACGAACCATTTCTTCAAATTTTTGATATTCCATAAAAGCAGAATGATACGCATTTTCAAAGTTTTTCAACTTCCATTCGTATTCATTGGCAGCGATATTTTCATTGATTTTTGCTGCATTGATTTTTGCTTTTTGACTACCCGTAAAAACTGGAATACCCAAGCCAATTTGTATCGAATGGAACTGCGGTGTACTATTGTATAATTTATCGTCCGGTCCCATTCCACGCATTCCCATCAGGTTGTATCCAAAAGAAAGGTCAGGCAATAATTTTGATTGCTCTGATTTGGTAACAGCATTGGCTATCTGTTGTTGCTGTTTCAAAAACTGTATTTCAGGATGCGAAGTCAATAAAGAACTGTCATTTTCTAAAAATGGAATACCTAAATCAGCATCTTCCATTGGAACAAAATCTTTTTCCGTATTCAGCAAAAGTTGAAACTGCAACTGCACAATCTCCCAGTCTTTTTCCAACTGCAACAGTTGCAAGGCCATTTGTCCACGCTGGTTTTCGGCAGTTGTTTTTTCTAGAACATTACTTTCTCCGGCTTTAAAACGAAGGGTAGCTTTGTTCAAAAATTCTGCAAACAGCGTATCGGTTTTTTGCAACAGCTCTCTTTTGTGATGCAGGTAAACCAGTGTATAGAAAACCTGTGAAACCTGCTTTTTGAGTTGTGCTTCCTGAACGTCAGTGTTCAACAGGCTACTTTTCCACTCCTCGGTCAGCAATTCTTTTTGTCGTTTATAAACAGTTGGAAAGTTGATCGTTTGGGAAATCCCAAACCGGGTATCGTTATAAATACCATTGATTTGTCCGTATTCACCAAAAACATCCGTTACCGGAATTGCTGTTCCCGATTTTATCAGTTTTTGATGGTATTCATTTCTCAAGCGTTCTGTTTTGACCGAAAGATTATTGGCCAAAGCCGTGTCAATCGCTTGTTGTAGCGTGATGGGTGTTTGAGCGTTCATTTCCTGAAAAGAAAAAGCAAAAAGTACCACAAGCATCGCAACCAGTTTTTTATTGACAGCTATTTTTCTGTGCGTAAGCATATACAAAATGGGTAAAACAAATAAAGTTAAAAAAGTGGCAATCAATAAACCGCCAATCACTACAGTCGCTAATGGTCTTTGCACCTCAGCACCTTCGCCTGTGCTGAGTGCCATAGGCAAAAATCCAAGTGAAGCAACCGATGCGGTCATTAATACGGGACGCAAACGGGTTTTGGTTCCCATAATCACGATGCGTTTCAGGTTTGTATAACCTTGCTTCTTCAGTCGGTTAAACTCTGCCATCAATACAATTCCGTTGAGCACCGCCACACCAAATAATGCGATAAAACCGATGCCGGCACTGACGCTAAATGAAATATCCCTGATGGCTAACGCAAAAATCCCCCCGATGGCCGAAAGTGGAATTGTGCTGTAAATGAGCAAACCTTGCTTCACCGAACCAAAGGCAAAATATAGCAGCAGGAAAATAAGTGCCAAAGCAAGCGGAACGGCAACATATAGTCGGTCTTTTGCCGCTTCTAAATTCTCAAAAGTACCGCCATAGGTGATGTAATACCCCGGAGGCAGTTTTATTTGTTCTTCCACCTTTTTCTGCAATTCACTTACTGTGCTTTGAATATCTCTGCCCCGAACATTAAACCCTACAATAATTCTGCGTTGCGAATTATCCCGTTGGATTTGATTAGGACCTTCCTCAATATCCACATTGGCAACAGCACTCAACGGAATTTGTGCTCCTTGTGGGGTAGTAATCAATAGTTGCCGGACATCTTCTAAGTTTTTCCGTTTTTCGCCAGCCAGACGCACCACCAAATCAAAGCGTCTTTCGCCTTCGTAAACCATTCCGCTGCTTTCTCCGGCAAAAGCGGCATTAACCACCCGGTTAATATCGCTGATGTTCAAACCGTATTGTGCAATAGCAGAACGATTGTATTCAATCACTATTTGGGGCATTCCGGTTACGGATTCTACATAAACCGCTTCACTGCCTTCTACTGAATTACTCAATCTCCCCAACTGAGTTGCATAAGTTGCCAGTGTGTCCAGATCCTCACCAAAGATTTTCACCACCACATCCTGCCTCGCTCCGGACATCAGTTCGTTAAAACGCATATTCACAGGATATTGAAAACCGAAGGAAACGCCCGGCAAGGCTTCCAGAGCTGCGGACATTTTAGCTTCCAGTTCGGTATAGGTTTTAGCGGAAGTCCATTCTTTGCGTGGTTTCAGAATAATCATCATATCCGATGCGTCCACCGCCATCGGATCGGTTGGTACTTCACTGCTTCCTGTTTTTCCGACTACTTTTTCCACTTCCGGGAATTTTTCGAGGATAATTTTAGATGCTTTTGAGACCGCTTCAACCGAAGTATTCAGATTACTACCCGGCAAAACCCGGGTGTCCACTGCAAAATCGCCCTCGGGCAATGCCGGTATAAATTCTCCTCCTAATCTTGTGAATATGAAAACGGCAACCGCAAACAATCCTAAAACAGTTGCCAAAACCATTTTTTGACGACGTAATATTTTGGTCAGGTATTTTTGATAAAAATGTTCCAAATGGTTCATCATCCTATCCGAAAATGTGGTTTTGTGCGAGATTTTTTTGCTCAAAACCAGGGAACTCATCATCGGAATATAAGTGAGTGAAAGCAGGAAAGCACCGAGCAAAGCAAAAACTACGGTCTGTGCCATCGGCATAAACATTTTTCCTTCAATGCCCCGCAGGGTAAAAATGGGCAGATAAACGATCAGGATGATAATCTGTCCAAAAACAGCTGCGTTCATCATTCCCGATGCAGAAGTTTTCACCTCTTCGTCCATTTCGGACTGTGTAAGTTTATTGACATTTTTAAATACTTTACTGTGGGATAGCTTGTGTAAAACCGCTTCCACGATAATCACAGCTCCATCCACAATCAATCCGAAATCCAAGGCTCCCAAGCTCATCAGGTTACCACTCACACCAAAGGTGTTCATCAGGATTATCGCAAACAACATAGACAACGGAATGACCGAAGCTACGAGCAATCCTGCCCTAAAATTGCCCAGAAACAACACCAACACAAAAACCACGATCAAAGCCCCCTCCAGCAGATTAGTGGTTACGGTACTGATGGAATTGTTTACCATTTTGGTACGGTCCAGAAAAGCATCAATCATAACACCTTCGGGCAGCGTTTTCTCGATCTGGGTAATGCGTTCTTTGATGTTTTTGATGACTTCGTTGCTGTTTTCGCCTTTCAGCATCATCACTACCGCTCCAGATACTTCCTGCTCGCCATTATACGTCATTGCTCCGTATCGTGGAGCACTCCCCAGACGAACTTCGCCTACATCACGAATTAATAATGGCATTCCGTTGGGCAGATTTTTAACGACGATATTCCGAATATCTTCCATACCGCCGACTAATCCTTCGCTGCGGATAAATAAAATGGTAGGACCTTTTTCTATATAAGAGCCACCCGTATTTTGGTTGTTGGTTTCCAAAGCAGTGAATACATCGCCAATGGTAATATTGTATGCCATCAGTTTTTCGGGAATGACCGCTACTTCGTATTGCTTGAGGTATCCGCCAAAACTGCTCACTTCGGCTACGCCTTTTACATCCAACAATTGCCTCCGGACAATCCAATCCTGAATGGTTCGTAATTCCATCACATTGTATTGGTCTTCGTAACCTTTTTTCGGGCGAACGGTGTATTGATAAATTTCGCCCAATCCTGTGGTAACGGGTGCTAAGACAGGTGTCCCAACACCTTTGGGGATTTGCTCCTGAGCCTGTTGCAATCGTTCAGAAACCTGTTGTCTTGCCCAGTAAATGTCGATATCATCTTCAAAAACAATCGTTACCACGGACAATCCAAAGCGTGAAAAACTGCGGAGTTCTATCAGTCCGGGAATGTTGTTGTTGACCTGTTCGATAGGGAAAGTAATGAGGCGTTCCACATCGGGAGCACCCAATGCAGGAGCTACCGTAATCACCTGCACTTGGTTGTTTGTTATATCGGGGACGGCATCAATTGGAAGCTTTCTAACTTCATAAATTCCATAACCAATAAGGGCAAGTACAAACAGCCCTATGATGAGTTTGTTCTTTATTGAAAATTCAATGATTTTATTCAGCATAATTTATTCAATTAATCGTTTTGAGAAATGTGCAATTGCGATAGGCACAGTAAAAAGCCTATCGTTCATTCAAAAAATGATTAACTAAAGCGTGGCGGTTGCCAGATGCTGTTCAGATATGTGTTTGAATAGTTTTGCTGGCTGTAAGCAGGTAATTTTACAACTGTCACAACTAAAGTGTTGTGAGAAATCACAAAAGGCGGCGCAACAATGGAAACAACCGACGAGAAGTGGCCATCAATAGCCTTAAACGGCAGTTGGTCGTGGTGGTTGTGGTTTTCGGGATGGTCGTGATTGATCCCTCCCGTATAATGCTGCACTAAAAATTTGAAGATGGTAACATCTTTCTCCTCACTGGTATGTTCAAGATAATGTTGTACAAGCATTGGCAATTTCAGTACCTCTCCGAATGCCGTGTTTGCACTCAGAAAGGTAAAAAGAAAAAATATTGCCAATAATCTTTTCATACTACAAAGGTATGTATTTATTTAAACGTGTTGATTGACAGCTCATAGGTTATGTTGATTTTATGAAAATTTATATTTGGTCTAATTAAAGTGCTGATGTGAATATTGAAATTAACAAACAAAATCATTTGATATTTAAAATTCCGCTCAGGTCTGTTTTCCCATTTTTACCTGATAATAAAGTAAAAATCGTTACATACCAGCAACGTCTTTAAAGAGCATTTCGGTGCGTAACGATTTTTTTAGCTGTTAATGATGGTGACCGCTTTGGTGTGATAATACTGTCTCCAATGCCTCTAAAGTATGGGTGTAATCAACATAAGCAGCTACATAAGCTCTTCCTTCGGTAACGGAATTGTCTTTTACTTTTTCCAATTTCATTACTTTATCATACTTCTCTTGGACTACTGTTTTAATGTGTTTGTCCAGCGCTGTGAGTAAACGCTTTACATCTTTATTGGCAATCGAATTATCAGCCATTTGTACGATTGGAGCAGTGGAACCTGCCGGTTTTAAGCCGGTATATGGTGCACCTTCGGTTTCCCGGTGATACCGGACGAGGGTTTCCAAAAAATGCTTTTCTACGATGCTGTAAATTTTCGCATCGCCGTTTTTCAAATCAATTGTTTTACCAAAAAGTTGTTTTATCTCCGCTTCGTGTTCGGGCGCTATCCACTTCATTACATAGGTTGCATCTTTCATTTCCAAAGCTTTATATGCATCCTGAATTACCGGACCGTCATAAGAATCACAGTGCGCAAATGCAGTTGCCGAGAAGGTCATCATAACACCCAGCAAAAGGGCTATTTTTCCCAGTCTCATTTTAAATTTTTTCATTGTTTTCATATCTATTAATTTTAAATGTTATTGAATGATTTATTTGTACAAAGTTAGAGTTTAACCGAGTTTATATAAAGTACATTGGTTGACACTATTGGTATAGAAGTCGGAAGCTGTCTTTTCTTAAACCTATACAGTCAGTTGCGTTTCAGTATGTTCCTTTCGTTTTTTGGCGTTAAAATTCAGCCATTTAAACCATACCTGATACTTCGGAAATCCTACCAAGCGAACGGCGTTGAGAATGACCAGTATCACGCTTATTTCGTGGATCAACATCCCTGAAGCCAGATGAATTTTATCTGTCAAAACTCCCACCAACAACAGCGCAACAGTGATCAAAGCAAAGTAAGTGTTCTGCTTCATATTGCGGATGGTGGCTTTGGCGAGTTTGATGGCATACGGCAGTTTATCCAATTTATCCGACATCAAAATAATATCTGCTGTTTCCATTGTTACATCGGTTCCTGTTCCACCCATTGCAATTCCAACATCCGCGGTGGCAATTGCGGGTGCATCGTTAATTCCATCACCAATCATCGCCACATTTCGTCCTGAGGTTTTAAGTTCAGTAACTTTACTCACTTTGTGTTCGGGGAGTAATTCCGCATAAACTTTGTCGATTCCCAATTGATAAGCTACTTTTTGTGCAACCAATTCATTGTCGCCGGTGAGCATCATTAAATCACCAATTCCGGCATTTCGCAATTGATTCATCGTTGCAGGAGCTTCTTCCCGAACTTGGTCGGCAATAGAAATTATCCCAATCACTTCCTTGTCTCTGGCAATGAAAACCGAAGTGTTTCCATTTTTTTGTTGTTGAAGCATATATTCATTTGCTTCAATGTCAATGGCAATTCCGAGTTTTTCTGCACCTGATTTATTTCCGACATAAATCTGCTGGCCGTTTAACATTGCCCGCAGACCGTGACCTTTCATAATTTCCACGTCTGAAGGATTATGAACTAATTTAAGTCCTTTTTCTTCGGCTTTTTTGACGATGGTTTTATCGAGATGGTGTTCAGAAGTAACTTCCACTTCAGCTGTTAATTGCAATAATTCATCAGCTGAAATTCCATAGGCTTTAATATCTGTTACCTCGGGTTTTCCTTTTGTAAGTGTTCCTGTTTTATCAAATACAAGGGTGTTTACTTTGGCAAGATTTTCCATTTTATCTCCACCTTTGATAAGGATTCCATTTTTGGCACCATTCCCGATTCCGGCAACAATGGACACCGGTACTGAAATAACCAGAGCACCTGGACAAGCGATTACCAAAAAGGTTAATGCCAAGTGAACATTCAGCGTGATGAGGCCAACTATTACCGAGAGAATAATAATTCCCGGGGTGTAATAAGCGGCAAATCGCTCCATAAATTTTTGCGTTTTGGCTTTGGTTTCTTGTGCTTCTTCCACCAATTCGATGATTTTAGCAAAAGTCGTGTCGTCGCCCACTTTTTCAGCGAGGATTTCCAAATATCCGTTGTCCGAAACCGTACTGCTAAACACCTGATCGCCTTTGGTTTTATTTACAGGAACCGATTCACCAGTAATAGCTGCTTGGTTAATTAAAGACTGTCCCGTAATCACTTTTCCGTCCACGGGAATTCTTCCTCCGGGTTGTACAATGACGTGATCGCCTATTTGCACTTCCTCCGCAGGGATGGTGATGCGTTCGCCGTTTTTTAAAATTGTAGCTTCAAGCGGCGCCATATCCATCAGCAATTTTAAGGAGGCTCTTGTTCTTTGTAAGGTACGTCCTTCTAGGTAGTGACCAAACAAAAACAGAAACGAAACGACTGCGGCTTCTGTGTATTCACCGATAATCATTGCACCAACCACGGCGATCGTTACCAGCAAATCAATGCTGAAAGCTTTCATTCGAAGTGCTTGAAAAGCCTTTATTGCAATGGGAACTCCCGCAAGAATCGCGGCAACAATCAAAATGATGTCTTGTGCAAGGCTTCCGGGGGTTAATAGGTACACGGCCAAAGCCGCCAACAACAATCCGCCGGAAACCAGGGTTAATATATTTCTAGTTTTTGTGTTTATATTCATTGCTACTATAAATTATGATAACACAGGATATCCCAGTTTCTCTATTATTGCAGAGATTTCTTCAGGATTGGTTTCTTCCTCGTTATAGGTTATTTTCACTTTACTTGAGTTAAACATTACCTTCGCTTCATCCACTCCGGTTTGTTTATTAAGTACCCCTTCAATTTTGTTGATACAACTCGGGCAGGTAAGGGTTTCTAATTGAATTCTTATTGTTTTCATCTTTATTTTTTTTAATGATTAATACTTCTTTTTTGTTCAATACAAAGATAGGAACAGACTCAGCCTTTTGGAAGAGCTGAAAGTAGGGGGTAATGGTATAAAAGTCGGATTTTGAGAATTTCCTAAGCCTCTCTGTATTCCTTCGGACTTACGCCCGCGTGTTTTTTGAAGAATTTACCGAAATGCGACGGATCAGAAAAATTGAGGTCGTAAGCAATCTGAGCGATGCTTTGTTTATGGTTTTGCAAGCGGACTTTAGCTTCTAATAAAACCATCTCATTAATCCAGGCACCGGCAGTTTTACCGCTGACTTCTTTGATGAGCGTTGAGAAATATTTAGGCGTCAAGTGCAATTTATCCGCATAAAACGACACTTCTCTTTCTTCTATAAAATGTTCAGACAGCAGACTTTTAAATTGCGTGAGGATATGCGCATTTTTATCCGTTTCCTGATCGGTATCCGGATTTTGTTTTTGGTGCGCATCATCAATTTCATTGAGAATAATATAAATCAAACTTCTGATAATTGCCGAAGTATGGGGTGCGCTTTCAGTTGATTTTTGATGAATTAATTCAAAATAAGATTTAAACTGACCAAAAAGTGCATCATCCAATTTAATTACTTGTTCGCCCGTTTTTTCAAAGAAATCAAATTTATCTAAATAAGTAATATCCGTTTGTCCTTCCAAAAAAACTTCTTTCCGAAAGAACAAAATCTGTGCATCATAGGCTGACCCGAGATCTGTAAATTTCCGAATCGCCGAAGGTGCAAGGGTAAAGATGGCAGGAGCTTTGGTTTTATGCACGAACAAATCAGATTCCAGTTGTAGTTCGCCTTCACTCAGCAGACAAATAGCATAAGCCGATGTTCGGTGCGCATCTTCAGAAGCACAGGCATTGCTGAGATGCGACATATAAAACCACTTGTCTGAACGCAGGTGTCTTGCCTCCAGCTTTGTATATTCGATATAAGGGATTGGCTTCATAAAGTTGACTTTTAAAACTCATATCACAATAAAGATTGAAAATAAACATTAAACATTTTTAAAAAACTCAAACTTGATGTCTTTGGGCATAAAATGAATCCCTTTATAATCCTTTACTGCTTTGATTTGGTGCTTGATAAGTGGTGGAATAACCACCGCCTCACCCGGTTTTAGCAAAAGTTCTTCGTCATTCATTTGCAGGATGCATTCTCCTTCATAAATAAAAAGAATGGATTCTAAATTGGCGTGATGGAGTGGCATCACTTCATTGGCGTTTGCCTGCATTTGTTTTGCCGAAAAGTCGGCACCCGTTGCCAAAACGGTTACATTGGGAACAACTATTTTTTCCATATCTGTTTAGTTTTCATTATTCTCCAAATTATTTTTCATTTCATTAATCCACTGCTTAAAATCCTGATTGCTGTGTGGAGGAATTGTAGGCGTTTTTATTCTAATAAACTCCACTTTTGTTGCTTGATGGCAACTGTTGCAAGCATTTGTAAGTGTTAAATATCCCTTTTGAAATGCTTCTGCATCTCGTTGTTTAATTGCATTGTTTACAGTTTCGAGGCTCGGCTCGATGATAGGCAATGACTGTGTTTCTTCCCGATTGGGATAAACGGTTCGGATATCTTCGATAACCTCTTCAAGCTCGTGCATTTCAAATTCCGCCAATTCCCAGTTTTCGTTCACCCCGGCAAACCATAGTTTGGCGTGGCGGTTTTGCACCTTCCCCATAAAATCGCCAAAACCGGGTTGGTAAGCGTTGTCTAATTCCGTTTTCAGGCTATCAATCTGATTTTGCAAAGCCTGTTCTCCTCCGTTATTGGATTGCGTACAGGCTGTTAGCAAACTTATCAATATTAATGGCACCAATAGTCCCCTCATAATCAATGGTCTTAAATTTTATTGAAAATATTTGTGATATTCCTTGTAAGAATGTTGTAATTGAGCTACAACTTCATTTGCTTTTATTGCATCTGTTTCATTTTCCAAAGTTTTCACAATTTCAAGATGCGGATGTAGCCATTTGTGTAATTCATCGTGGCTTTTACCCGTCATCGTACAGCTTTGTATGAGCTGGGTGTTTTGGTCTTTCAGTTGCTCGACAAGGGTTTTGAAATCCGTTTGATTATCTTGGATATAGGTTCTGACCAATTCTTCGCCTTTCAGTACAAAGGGTTTCATTTCTTCATTCACAAGCCACTTTTCACCATTGTTGAGCTCCACTGCATCAGAACTTTCAGTGTGTTGGTGTGCTGCGTGGTTTTCTGTTTGTGCTTCTGTCTGTACTTCTGTTTCTTCGGAAGGCGTTGTTTTTCCTGTATTGTTACAACTCCAAAAAAGCATTACGCTCATTCCTAATAAAATCGTTTTTTTCATTGCTTAAATTGTATTTATTTGTTTTCAATCATTTTTAAAATTCCATTCAGGACTGTTTTTCCGTCTTTTACCAAATTTGATTTATGTCCTGATAATTTCCATTTCAAAACCGCCATTCTCATTGCTCCTATAATAATGGTTGTGATGGTAGGAGCACCGATTAGTTTCTTATATGTCCCGTTTTTTTGACCTGCATCGACATTTGCGTTTACAAATTCCTGCATCATATTTATAATTTCCGATACCTTTTTACTCAGCCCATCATCGTAATGAAAGATGCTTTCGGCAAAAATAACACTGACTATTGCCGGCTTATCAGAAAAGGTTTGCAGTTGCGAATGGAAAATCTTCCTTAGTTTATCTCCTTCAGTAGCATTGGGTTCAAATGGAATAGACTGAATGCGGTTTCTCATTTCCGTTTGGAAATATTCCAATAAATTCAGCAGGATTTCATTTTTGCTCTTAAAGTGCCGGTACAATGCCGGTTCGGAGAGGCCGATATCTTCGGCAAGTGTTTTAATGGTCAAATTCTGAATTCCAAATTTTGAAATCCTGTTTGTTGCCGCTTCCATTATCTCAATTTGTCTGTCTGTAAATTCTTGCATACTTCTAAAATTAAAAGTTAGTTAGTGTTCACTCGCAAAAGTAAGTAAACTTTTTAATTCAACAAGTTTTTTACAAAAAAAAAATGAATTTGTTTTGTTGGTAGGGTAGGTAAAATTGGCTCTTTTGCAAACTTTGGGTGGTGGGTGGGCTTGGTGCGGTTTGCAAATGTGCCAATGTGTGTAGGCTGAAATTATTTTTTAAAATGTGCGGTGGGAAAATTTTTTAAAACCTTTCGGGTCGGTCTGTGTCAAGTTGTAGCGACACTGTCTGTTTTGTCGTGAATGTTGATAATAGTACGATCGTTCTTACGCTTGCCTGTAACGGATTGGCGGTATGTTTTTGTTGCCGATTTCGGAACACGTAACTGTCAAGCTGTGATGAAGTTTGAAGCGAGCCACAGCCTTTGATTTCAGCACAAACTCGGCAATAAAATATACCGCCTGTTACAAGCTGGCCGTTCTTGTCCCTCGTTATTCTGTATTTCATTTTTGCTGCATTGTCTTCCTTTCTGTGCGTTTGGGCAGGCAAGCTCTTTTGCAGGTTTTGGTATTGCGCTGGCTGGTGCGACCTGCAAATGTGTTTGCCTGCGAAGGGCTGGATTTCATTCCCGTTTGTTAAACAACGTCCTGATAGGTTCTGTTATTCGGTCGAAAAGACTTATTTTGTCCGTTACAATTTCAGCATTTGCTTTGGTTTCTTTTTTGATGAACAGTGTTCTACCCGATTCTATTTTAGTGTCCTTATACACAAGTATTTCTGCGTTGTAAAATCCTCCATCTTCTGATAATTCAAGTTGGGTTGGCATAGTTTGGATTTTTGTTATCATTTTTTCATTGTATAGGTTGGGAATATTATTGAAGTCAATTATTACCTTTTGTCCGGTTTTTATTTTGCTGATCTCATTTGCCGGAATTTTCAGTTCAATGATTAAGTCTTCAGTATGTTGATTAATGGTTGCAGTTGTTTTAATGGTGTATTCAAATTTGAAAAACCATGAACCGATAAGTAAAATCAGGATGATGAAGAAAATGACCGATATGCCTGCCCTGATAATAACGGGCGGTATTTGACCAATCAGTTTTCTTACATTTTCACTTCTTAATTCTATGTTGTCTTTTTCATCCACGATTATCCATGTATGTTAACAAGTTAATTCCCAAGCTCCAGTTGATTTTTTACAAGATGATAATAGGCTCCCTTTTTATTAGTGAGTTCTTTGTGATTCCCGGTTTCTATTATTTTTCCATCATCAAGGACTACAATCTGATCGGCATTTTTTACAGTACTTAATCTGTGGGCAACCACCACCACTGTTTTACCGCGATAAAATTCCTGAAGGTTTTCTACAATTGCTTTTTCGTTGTTCGCATCAAGGGCATTGGTTGCTTCATCGAAAAATAAAAAATCGGGGTTTTTGTAAACTGCCCTTGCTATTAAAACTCTTTGTTTCTGCCCCTGGCTCAGGTTTTGACCTTCGTTGCCGATCACGGTATTGTATTTCAAAGGTAATTCCATAATAAAATCATGGATGTTTGCAGTTTTAGCTGCATAAGCAAGTTTGTTTTTATCTATTTCGTCTTCGTTAGCTGCAATATTGTGTGCTATACTTTCCGAGAAAATAAACCCGTCCTGCATGACTGCACCACATTGGTTGCGCCACCATGTTGAATTGAATTCTTTCAAATCATGATTTCCGACTAGGATTTTTCCTTCAATCGGATTGTAGTATTGCAACAACAGCTTTATCAATGTGGTTTTACCGCTACCGCTTGCACCTACTATTGCTGTTACTTCACCTGGTTTGATGGTCAAATTTATATCATTCAGCACTTTCTTTGAGTGTGGCCCCTCGTATTGAAACATCAGGTGTTCGATTTTAATGGCTGAATTTCCTAGGTTTTGTTTTTGAATGGGCCGCCCGGCATTTTCATCTTCTCTATTATGGATTTCATTAATCCGTTCTAAACTGATCTTCGTGTCCTGCAAGTCATGGATAAAATCAACTGTTTGCTCAATAGGCAAAGTTAACTGACCAATAATATACTGTGTGGCAAGCATCATTCCAAGTGTCATTTCGTTGTTGATAACAGCGAGAGCGGCTACTACTGTTATCAGGATGTTTTTTGCCTCATTGATGAAAATATTCCCGGCCTCCTCGGTTTGCTTAAGTTTTAACGATGCAATATTAATATGAAACAAATCGGCCTGAACATCTTCCCATTCCCAACGATGTCGTTTTTCGGTGTTTTGCAGTTTTATCTCCTGCATGCCCTGTATCAGCTGGTAGGTTTTATTTTGGTTTCTTGCACGTGCATCAAAATACTTAAAATCAAGGTCACGCCGTTTTTTTAGAAAAATCAGAATCCAAAGGGTGTAAATTATACTGCCAACAAAGAATATGATAAATATCCTGACATCATAAATCAATAATACAATGCTGAAAATGATGAGTGTGAAAAGAGAAAATATGGTATTAAGACTGCGTGCAGTGATAAATTGCTCAACCCGGGCATGGTCATTAATACGTTGCAAAATGTCGCCTATAAGTTTAGTGTCGAAATAGCTCATGGGCAATTTCATGAGCTTTATTAAAAAGTCCGATATGAGTGATATGTTAATTCTTGTACTAATGTGGAGAAGTATCCAACGCCTTATAAATTCAACCGACATGCGGCTGATGATTAATACCATTTGTGCTAAAAGTATAAGGTAAATAAAACCAATGTTTTTGTTGGCAATACCAATATCCACTATGGCCTGTGTGAGGAAAGGGAAAATGAGCTGAAACAAGCTGCCTAAAACCAATCCTAAAACGAGTTGCCCGAAAAATCGTTTGTATCGCAAAAAATAACCGAATAAGAATTTAAGGCTGTTGCGGTTTATTTTATCACCTTCCTGCTTGTAAAAATCCTGTGTAGGCTCCAGAAGCAACACAATGCCTTTGTCTTCGCCTTCTGATTTTGTGCTGATCCAGTGCTTTTTAAATTCTTCTTCGGTGTAACTAATAAGGCCACGTGCAGGGTCGGAGATGTAAACTTTGGCTTGTTTGAGGAAAAGGTTCTTTTGCTTAATATTGTAAACAACAACAAAATGCTCCTGGTTCCAATGAATTATACATGGGAGGGGTACTTCCTTAGATAATTGTATCCATCCAATTTCAACCCCAATTGTTTTGAACCCTATTTGTTCGGCCGCATCGCTAATACCCAAGAGTGAAACACCTCTTTTTGACAAAAAAGACAAATTCCTTAAAAATTCCAGGCTATAATCTTTACCATAGTGTTTTGCAACCATTCTTAAACATGCTGGGCCGCAATCCATTGCATCAGCCTGTGAAAATGTCTTAAATCTCATTCAGTATAATTTATTGAATATGACACAAATTTTGTTTACCTAAAACAGTTTCAAGATTACCTGGAGGCGGACAAATGAACCTGTACATACAGGTAGTACAACTACTACCATTCCTTATCTTCCTCCAATTGGTATTATGTGTTAGTTCTTCATAAATCAGTTCAAGTATGGATTTATCAGGGAAATATCCGATGGGCTGAGAATTCATACTCGCTCTAACCTGTCCATCAGGCAGGAAATTCAGATGTCCAAAGAAATTTGCATTTAGTTTTTGATTGCGAAAAATAATTCTCATTTCTATACATTCTGAGAGAATATCGCTCTCATCTAAATATACGTTGCTTTTTAAGAATTCGATATTTGATCCGTTATAAAACGGTTTAAACTCATATTTCAACTGTTGATGCTCTTTCAATGTATCCAAGATAGTATTATACATAGCCTCATTCTCAACAATGAAGTTGAATGTGAAGTCATTTCGTGCTTCGACTAAAGAAATTAGTTTTTGCAAATGTTCTTTGTTAATAAAGCGATTAACCAATATTTCCTTGTGAAATGGAATATTAATTATATATTCAAAATTTGAAAGATTAACTAAATTGAACCACAAATGAAAATCAAAAGGCTGTTTTTCGAAAAGTACCAGTAAACTATCCCATTGAGGATATAGTTTTATATCCCCACCAAGTATGTTTATCTTACATACCTGTGCTGAAGTTGATTGCAAAAATATTTCCTCTAAAGTTTCAAGTTCAATGAAATGGTGTTCAATGGATTTAGTGCAGAATGACGTTTGCTTAAAATAGTTACCACAATATTCACAATTTTGCTTGCAGTCAGTATTAATAAAAATGCTGAGTGAAGTAAGATAATCAGAAATCTGATCCCCGATTAAATGATCTTCACCGTTTAGCTTTAATTTTTCAATGTCATTCTGTAAATTCAATATGGGTAACAAATTAATGGGTTTTTTCGGGTTTATGGATTTATCGGACTTTATCCCAATACCAAGGCTAATTGAGTTGACTAAAAATTCCGAAATGTCCTTGTCAAATTTAATATTTTCAAGATCAATTACTCCTAGATTAGATGGCTCATAGATTTTCTTTATCAGCTCAATACATTTTGAGTCAGAAACGATTAATGATTGACCATTTGAGGTATTGTAAAGGAGTAATTGGTCCGGTGAATTAAATGAAACGTAAACATCTTTTGACAAAGTGAACCAAATCCTTGTATTTTCCATCTTCATTTAAATGTTGTTTTACCGATATATTACATCGTTCATTATTCTGGCATAGGCTTCGGGATGACGAGCCAGAAAACTCAATTGTGCATTCTTATATGACTGAAACTTCTTTTCATTCATAAAACCATTGCAACTGCATTTGTTTTTTTCAATATCCTGAAGATTAAATATGCACTGAATGCAGCTTCTTGAATTGTAGCATTTTGAACATTGTGAATCCAGTTTGGCAAAGTAATGATTATACTTTTGGGCTATTTCTTCAAAATCGAGATTAACTGAATCATTCGTTATTTCTCCTAATGCAAACTGATGTCCTATTCTCTCACATGGAAGGATCTTTCCATTCACTGTGATAAATACTTTTCTTGAGAAAGGAAGGCATGTTCCTGTTGGATATGCTTGATTATTTTCAATTTTACCGTAAAGAAGTTCGTTATAGTTTTCATATTTAAACTCAGAATGCTGCATTAAAAAAACCGTTGCTGACTGAAAAGTTGGGCTTGCCAAAAACATCTCCGATTCTATTTCACCATAATTTTCTGACTTAAAAAGGCTATCCATCGTGTTTTGATACATTTTCAGGAATTCCTCCTGCATTTCCGGCCTGATTCCGGTAATATTCAATGCCCCGATTCGTGGTACCTTATTGTATCTCTTTTTGAAAAAATCAAAAATTGCTGTCACTGAATTTCGATTATGGATTACTGCATTGAAGTTTACCCTTTTATTGAAATATTCAGGGTGAATTAATTTGAGCTTATCAATGTTTTCAATAACGTGGCTGTAGCTATTTCGTCCTGACTTATTAACTCTATAAGAATTATTAAATTCGTCACCATCCAAACTGATCAATAAACTAAAATCATTTGAAGCTAGAAAATTCATGTTTTTATCTATCAACATACCGTTCGTTGTCATGCTATAAGCGAATTTTCTTACCTGTTTTTTTAATCCTTTAGTGTAGCCAATCACTTTTTCAATAAATGGTACATTCAACAGGGGCTCTCCGCCATAAAAGCTCACATGAATGACATTGTTTATTGATTTATTTAACGATGAGTTCCATAATGCTGATAAGTAATCCAGGAACAATTTAGCCTTGGTAAATTCCAGTTTTTTGTTTGTTCTTTCATCATGGTCTGAATAGATTTTACCATATCCACAGTAAAAGCAATTAAGATTGCACGCATCTGTAACCTCAAAAGTTATTTGAGGCGTATTGGCCAAACTGTTTTTGATCATATCCTGTCTGATAAATTCTTTGGTTCTCATAATTTATTCAAGTTCTATCGGATTATATGGCAGACTGTAATCCTTCGGATTAACTATTACCTTTCCGTCAATTTTTACTGCGTACGTCACACCTCTGGAATTGAAGTATTGGGTGGGATTATTGTATTTTTTTATTAGAAAATTATGCAATTCTTCCCGCATAGTTTGGGTACAAGGAAAATTTTGAGATTTGATTGGCTGCAAAGATTTTAGTTTTTTCAGGCCGATACATCTAAATGTATAATTTTGATTTGAATCTTGTATTTCAAGAATTAAGCCTGGCAGTCCTCCAAACTTATATGGGCCGGCGCTTATTGGAATTTCTGTTGTGAACCATGCTTCATAAATACGGCCCCTGAACACAACAGTCGCATTCTGACAAGAGTAGTTTGCGATCACCTTACGATTATTGTGTATTGTCCAATTTAATTCGGGTTTGTTTTCTTCATAACAAAACATTGTCTCGTCAACGCGTTTTTTTACTTTTATATTTCCGGTCAGAAGATTCCTGTATATCTCATCAGTTCCGGCACCAGATGGTGGAGCTGGGAAATTAACGTCCTGGTTTTCCAAAATTGTGCAAATCGAATCACTTTGAAAAAGCAAATAACTATATGTTTTTGATATCTCTTTACCTATAAGCAGCTTTTGGATATCAGTTAACTTATCAATTGGTTTAGTTGTGTCAGGTACTTTTTCAACCTCATAGGTAATTTCATATCTGGCTGAGTCGAGCGTAGTAAAATCGTCGATGTAATACAGCCTTTTAATTTGTCCAGAGAGACTTAAGGTGGTAACGCATATTGTCACTATAATGATCAATTTTATTTTGTGAAATGGTTGTTTCATGTTATTAATATTTATTACTATAAAAAAAAATTAAGGCTTCTTTATGTTGAAAAGAAAGGGCTACTCTTGACAATTATAAAGTGCTTAATTAACAAAAACATGCTTTAACAAAGCAAAAGCAGCCCCTTTCAGAGTCAGAACTAACTTTACATAACACCTGTTATTTCGGCGCATCTGGTATGCAATCCTCCGTCGTAATTTGCGATCAAATTATCCGTTGAATTGGAACCACCTTGATTAACATAACAGCAGCCACACGAACAGTTGTATCCTGGAGCATCACCTCCTTTTATTTCATTCAACTGTTCTTTTGAAAGTTGATTCAACTTCAGTTTGTTTAATTTAAGTGATTTCATATGTTTAAAGATTTAGTTTAGAAAAGAATAAATTTGCAAATGGTAATGTTCGAAAAATCCTTAGAAGTGCATTGCCATCTTTAGCCTTTGCCGGCCACATTACCCAAACCGGCAAAGGCTTTTTAGCTCAAGTTAGTCTTGCATAAGAACCAAATATTTATGTTCTTGCTTTTCATAATCAAAAGATTTTAAAACGGGCGCTTAGCATTACAAATGCCGGTCTGATCTGATACTCAGAATAATAACTACTGAGCGTGCCGTAGTATGCGTACACATAGTTTGTTGTGTTCAGTATATTGTTATAGTCCAGCGTAAACCTTACCCGTTTCCATGTATAAGAAATACCGGCATCCAAAAGATAAAAGCTTTGCTTACGGCTCCCGTTGCGTGTATCATAGTATTCCATTCCAAAGCTGAATATCAAACCATTTGAAAGGATGTAATTCAGTGTCACCGCATCAATAAAACTATTAATGGGGTCGAGTTTTTCCCCGGCATCTGTGCTGCCGCTTATGCTGCTCCAACTACTTTTATTGGCAAATTGCAATCTTTCAGTGACTGCCAGTGAAAGCGTTATATTGGTATTTAATCCCTGGTTGTTGTATTTAATCAGGCTGTCTTGCCTGAGTTGAGGCGTAACCCCTTTACCCCATGATGCTTCTGCATTGAGGGATAGCTTTTTCCAGTTGAATCCTTTACCTGCCCGCGCTGTTACCGAAAAATAATTGCCAGTGTTTTCCAACTCAACTGCTGATATTTTCATCAGGGAACCTTCAAACTCCTGGGCATACATTACTTCATTTCGATACCGGTTATATCTGAATTCAATGTTTGAAAACAAAAACCGGATAATATCTTTGTAGGAAAATTTGAGGGCTCCCTGTTGGCCATACGAATCTGAAAGCCTGCTTTCGTAGTGGCTCAGGGTTCGGTAATTCTGCAAAATGTATCCCGAATAAAGATTGCGCAGGTTTGGATTGTAATTGTACCAGAACCACGATGCTGAAATCTCCCAATGCGTATTGATACTATACCTTACATTGGTTTGTGGCTGAAAAATGATCCGGTTTTGATGGGGATCATTTGATTTAATTTTATCATCAAGTGAAATAAACTGATACTGTATGGGTGTTGACAATTCAAAGTTAAAATCGCGTTTACGGTAAGTGATTTTTAGCGAAATCCCAGCTTTCATCCGTATCCAGGTTAATTGGTTTCGAAGCGAATCACAGGATAGTTCTGAGTATGCATCACCAATTTGCGATGTTGACAGTTTGGAATTGAGCGATTGGTGTTCCAATGAAAAAAGCATTATCGGGTGAATCCGAAATGAATTCCAGCCAGCCGATGAAAGAAACATCAAGCTGTTCCGTGTTTCGAAAGAATTGAAGTGTACATCTTGCCTTATGGTTTTAAACGGTACACTATCATTCAATACATCTTCAAACATTCCCGGCGAAACATCCAGCCGGTATGGCTGCGACTGGTAAAAAGATTGAGAATACAATTCAGTACCTGAGCTTTGTTTGTTATTTCCTCTTCTGATCCAGTGGATGGTGGAAGATATTTTAAATGGGTCACTTTCACCATTTTGCATAATTTGTTCATCACTAACAATGTTACCGGTGCTTTCTATGAAATTACCCGAAAACAATAAACGTGTATTCAAATAATTTTGATCGTTGTTACTTTTGTAGCCAATACCCCCTTCAATATTAAACCGGCTGCTATGTGAATCCATTTGCTCTTTGATGGTAACCGTATCTTCTCCAGGAATAATGTAACGTGTCTGGTCATAGCTTTTTCTGTTGTCAACATCACGAAATCCGTTTAAGTTGAAGGTAAATTCTGCTTCATTCTTTGTTTTGATCAGATTATTAATAGTGCCGCCATAGGCTTCGTTAAACAAATACCTGCTTTTGTTAATCTGTGGAGGCATCGGTTGTACAATGGAAGCGATTGATCCTGTTAGCTGCAAGTCTTCATTGGTGAACGACTGAAATTCCTGATCCAGGTCAGTTCCCGTATTATTAGATTTCAAAGCGGCCAGATGTTGACGTTTTTTACTAAAATACATGCCGGTTACTGAACTGTTCCAAAGAAGTTGATTGTCAATACCTGCACCTACATCTGCCATGCCGGTAAAAATGCCTTTTGCACCAGGTTTAAGTTTAAGATTTATGGCTGCATCATCAGTAAAAGCAATATCTTCAAGTGCTTTAATCGGCTGATGATTCTCAAAAACCTGTACTGTAGCGATATCAGAAGCAGTAATGTTGTTTGTGGCAATTCCATACCTTCCCTGAAGCATATCCATATTTTCGATGTAAAACTTACTGATGGGTTTCCCGCGGTACTCTATCTGTCCGCTCTCTTTCACCACAATCCCCGGCATTTTTTTCAACACATCACCAATAACTATATCTGTTGTATCCCGAAAGGCATCTACTACATAATTAACGGTATCACGTGTCCCCCATATTTTTTCTGATTTTACCGAAAACTCTTTCAACTCAATGGCTTCTTCGCTTACAACGAAATCAACTGTTTGGCTTTGATTATCGATTTTTTTGATTTGTTTTTTAATGTTGAAGCCGTACACCATTAATAGTAACTCTTTTTCTTTTTGGTCTGTGTAGATGGTGTATTCACCCTTGTTGTTACTAAAATTAAAAGCAACCACCGAACTATCAGCGACATTCATTAACATCACAGAGGCATCTGATATTGGATTATTCGCTTCATTAATGATTTTGCCTTCGATAACAGTTTGGGCAATACTATGATTTAGCAGGCAATGAATTAAAATGATTACGATATGTAGAGCTTTGGGTTTCATTATGAGTTGCTAAACTTTGGTGTCTTAAAATAGTACTTGTAAAGATACAACACAAGTACTCCGCAAGTCAAGAAATATTTGAGTTATGTAATAAGTGGTTTATTTTCATAAGTGCTTTTCCTTTTTCTTTCAAAATTATTGTTTTGTCCTTTTTATTGCTGTAGTCCATGATTGAATAATTTTGGTTTTAATTTAATCTGTATGGTTAGTGTTCTCATTGTGTGCAAGTAAGAAAACAGCTCTTGCTGCAAAAATGGTTCCGTGTGCCGGCTTGTGGGTTTTGCAGGATGTGCTGTTTTGTGCGTTGGCATTTCTGTTTTCCCATGCAGCAAAAATTTCATTGTTATTCTTTGGTTTCGTTTTTTTCGGCTTGCTTGTAACGTTTGACTCGCTTGGCGAAGGCGGCACTTTTTGCACGGAACTTCAACCGAAGACGGAACTTCAAATTTACGAAAAATTTTCAATCGAAGACGTTTA
>Ga0265294_10001511_pt1 | contig 31300 bp, 24 predicted proteins | sample MunlanPumphouse3_FD_192504 | JGI IMG/M metagenome (GOLD analysis project Ga0265294, IMG submission 192504) | Groundwater microbial communities from a municipal landfill in Southern Ontario, Canada - Pumphouse #3 | ecosystem: Environmental > Aquatic > Deep subsurface > Groundwater | place...
GGATCATCCGTTCGATAAATTGCACCGCCGAAACCTTCTCGCAAACTTGCCCGCGCCGATGGTCTTCATAACTATAACTCACATTCTTACCATCGTAATTAACAATCCTGCGCAGAGAAATAGGAGGACTGCTTACATATTTACAGAGATAAACAATTAAACGTTCGACTGCACCTCTTTCCGGCATGCAGTCGCAGTCAAAGCCTGATGGGTATTTTTTGAACATGGAACCCAGCGTTGCATTCCAATATCTTTGATTCTTTGATCCGCGAACAGCTTTCTTTAGCACCATGATCACATGATATTGCCAAATCTTTCGCAGTTTCACTGTATCAAAGTAAGTGACATGCCTCCACTTCTCATCCTTATCGACTCCACCCTCACTGACAATAAAATGCAGATGCGGATTTTGATTTCCTGACCGACCATGCAGTTGCATCACGGCTACCAGGCCAACGCGAACCTTCAACTTGGGGCGCCATTCCTTGATTAAGGACTTGATTGCCGCAGCCCCGGCATCAACGAATGCTTTCATAAATTTAGCATCAGACACCACCAAAGGACGCAACACCTGCGGAATCGTCAAAACGACCTGCCGATGTATGACCCCCTCAAACAGAACGGATCGGACTTGTTCAAGCCAGTCGTCAATCGCGGATTTAACACACCTCAAACACAAGCGACTTTTACATGTGAAGCCAACTTTCCGTGTCTCACCGCAGGAACGGCATTGATACTCGTAATATCCTTCACGAATATCACCGCAGGAGAGCATGCGCTCGACATTCTCGTACCAATGATCCGGTGGATGGCGACCCCGCTTATCTATGTAATAGCCAGTGAAAGCATCCCAATGCTCAGCAAATATTCTTTGCCAAACATTAAGCTCTGCAAATGAACGTTCAGTAACCATTAGAAACTATGAAATACGCGATTCTTTTCGTGAAAATGGCTAATAGGTTCCAAGCACGGTATCACTCTGTAAAAAACAGGCACCAAAACGTAGCTATCATACACTCAAACGTGGAAATAAAAAACAAATAAACGAAAATAAAGCTTGACTCGGTATTCTGACCAGCACGTTACAGGTTCTCTTCCATTTATAATGATTGAATAATTACAGAAATTGCGGGGTTTGTCAAAAACAAACTTGTTTTTCCACGAGATATCTGTTGAATAGTCAATTATTTCGATTACGGAAGAGATAAGCGGGAGAAGCGGGTGCGAACCAATATAAGACGCACAACATGGACAAACTTCATCACCAAGCTAAACCGAAAAGTCACACCACCCAACATTAACTACACCTGTTTTGAATTTGAATTTCATGTCTCTTTATAAAAGCTAAAGTTTAGTACAGTTGCGAGTTTACGAATCAACTGGAGCGGTGGCAGACCTTAGATTAAAAGTTAATGATTGAAATGCATACTCGGACTGGAACCGACGGTTGACAAACAGCAACAAAGCGGACTATGATTGAGGTATTTGCAGATACACACCTTTGTCTGGTATGTTGACAACCTATCAATGCTCCGCCGTACACGCAGCTGGTTTGGAGATTTAATATAAGAAGCCCATTCATCTTTTTTTTGCTTTTGCTGTGCGCCAGTTGCAAACCACTCCAACAGGAGGCACCCCAGGCGCAGGGCGAAAACGTACGTATTATCAGCACCGCTCCAGCTTTGACTGAGATAGTCTGCGCTGTGGGCGCGGCAGCAACGCTGGTTGGGCGAACCGATGCCTGTGACTATCCCCCCGAAATGCTGCGTGACATCCCAGCTGTCAGTAAATTCGCCGCTCCCAATTTGGAGCAGGTGATTGCGCTTGCACCCACTTACCTTCTGGAAAGCTTTCTGGTTGATCCGCTGAAAAGATCAACTCTTGAGAGTTTCGGAATTCACGTCGAGCATATCCCCTGTGACCGCATGGCTGATATTCCAGTCGCGATCCGCCGGATTGGCGAAATTACCCTCCACCGAGATGAGGCGGAGGCTCTGGCGGGCAAGATCGAAGGTGAGCTGTCCCTGAGAGGGGCTGAGGCCAAAGAGCAACTGCGGCATTACCGCACACTCCTACTCTTTGACCCCAACACCCCTGTCACCTGCGGCCCCAACACCTTTGTCTCCGAGATTGTCGCTCTGGCAGGTGGAATCAACGTCGCCGAGTCATTGAAGAAAGAGTATGATAATGTTTCTTTGGAGTGGATTGTGGAGCAGGACCCTGAGCTGATCATCTGTTTTTTCCAGAGCCACGGAGAGCCAGCCGAACACTTTAAAGGTCGCATGGGCTGGAAGGAGCTGCGGGCAGTGCGGGAAGGGCGGGTGCTAACACCGTTGAATCTCGATCTGGTCTGCCGCCCTGGACCCCGTGTGCTGGAAGGGGTGCGCGAGATGCGCCGGCTGCTGCAGGAGTGAAGAAGTGCGCGAGTGCGGGAGTGCGAGAGTTTAGTGCTTCGCGAGCCGGAACGCTTGACGATTGGCCATAAACGCGCCACCCCGCGGTCACGGCCCGCAGCTACAGTGCTGCGCAAAAATGTAGGTCCGGTTTCCAATCGGACATTATCCGGTTGGAAACCGGACCTACAGACGTACGGCTTCGCCTTTGGTTGACGATGTGTGGGACGATGCGCAGGGTGTCGCTCATAGAGCGACTACTACACATGCATTGCACCGCGAACAGGAAGCCATTTGCAAGAATTGTCTTTCAGTGTAGTAGCCGCTCTACCAGCGGCATCGGTTGACGATGATGTGCGACGATGATGGTTGACGATTTTATGCAAAGAAAAATTATGATGACACGCAAGAGATATTTAATTTTGGCGGCGGCTTTAACCTTTGCCGCAGTGCTCATACTATCGCTGATGTTCGGATCAACTGGCTTTGGTCTACCTGACATGCGTACTGGCACTGGATGTGCACTGCTGGATCTGCGCGCCTGCCGAATCGCGGCGGGCTTGGTGGTGGGGGCTGCCCTCTCAGTCGCTGGCTGCGTATTGCAGACCGTGCTGCGCAATCCCTTGGCAGAGCCCTATATCCTGGGTGTCAGCAGCGGTGCCTCTGTCGGCACCGCGATTGTCATGGCCACTGGTCTGGCTGCCACCTATCCCATTCTACTGCCGCTGGGTTCTTTCGCTGTGGCCATCATCACAGTCGTCCTGATTATCTCCATCGCGCAACGGGCGGGTGGTTCCCACATGCCGCAGAATTTGATCCTCACCGGAGTTGTGACCGGCAGTGTGCTCTCCAGCGTGCTGATGCTGATCATCACCTTTGCCGGAACCCATACCGTGCGCTCCATCACATGGTGGTTGCTGGGAAATCTCCAGTGCGGCTCATGGGAGCTGCTGGCGATCTGCGGAGTTCCAATTATTCTGTCCACCCTTTACCTGGCAGCGCAAGCCAACAAGCTCAACGCCCTGCTGCTGGGTCATGAGAATGCGCACAACCTCGGGGTTAACACCGCCTTGACAATACCACTGCTGATTGGCGTGGCAACCCTAATGACCGCCTGCGCCGTGGCGCTCTCCGGAATCATAGGTTTCGCCGGGCTGATTGTGCCGCATATTCTGCGGCGACGCTTTGGCTCCAACCACCGCTTTCTACTCCTGGGATCCGCAGCTGCGGGTGGCTTGTTTCTAGTAATCTGCGACACACTGGGACGCAGCTGCCTGCCACCGCATGAGATCCCGGTAGGCGTGATAACCGCCCTCTCCGGAGGTCCCTTCTTCCTCTACTTGCTCACAAGGAAACAACGATGATTGAGTTGCGTCACATTGAAAAGAGTTATGGAGAAAAAAAAGTGCTCTCCGAGATCTCCCTCTCCATCCGCCAGGGTGAGATGGTAGCCTTGATTGGCGCCAACGGAGCTGGCAAATCCACGCTGCTCAAGGTAATTTCAGGGGCACTTCCCGCACAGGGCAAGGCGCTGATTGAAGGGCGTAAGATCCGGCGTATAGCGGCTGCCCAAAGAGCTGGAATAATCGCGGTGGTGCCACAGGAGATTCCATCGACCATTCCTCTGCGTGGCTACGAGTTTGTGATGCTGGGGCGCACCCACCGGCTGCCACGCTTTGGAGCACCGAGCGCGGCTGATTGCGAGGCAGTCGAACGGGCAATGGCCAGCACCGGCACCGGAGCCTTCAAGGATCGTTTTCTCAGTGACATGAGCGGAGGCGAACGCCAGCGGCTAGCAGTGGCAATCGCCTTTGCCGCCGAGCCGCGCATCATCCTGTTGGACGAAGCCACCTCGCATCTGGATCTGAATCACCGAGTGGAAATTATGCAACTCTTGCGCAAGATGAACCGCGATCAGGGTGTAACCATTCTCATGGCAGTCCATGATCTGATGCTGGCGAGTCGCTTCTTTGACCGGCTGATCCTATTGCAGGAGGGCAAAGTCATCCAGGATGCCGCGCCGCCTGCTGTTCTGAAAGAGGATATACTGGAGGGCGCCTACGGCTGCCGCATTCGGACCATCCAGCTGCCGGATGAGCTTGGCACCTGCGTTGTGCCGGTTTAGGCAGAAGACAGAAGATAGCCGCAACCAATTATTTATCTCTCACAGAGGCACAGAGTTCTCTGAGTCTTTTAAGCGTTTCCCCAGCAAAAACTCAAGGGCGCAAAGCTGGTACTCGACGTCCCCGGGTTTTCCACATTTTTCACCTCTAAAAAAACGTGCATAAAAAACATATCCTGAAATAATTTTGAAACCACAAAGCGACACAAAGATCACAAAGAAAATAAAATTGGAATAAACAGCGTCAACCCTCTCCTTTGTGTTTCCTTGTGTCCTTTGTGGTTCCAGATAAAAATTGGTTGCGGCTATGCTGCGCTAGGCCCTTTGTGGTTAAAAAAAGAGGTACAGGAAAACAAGCTAAGCTGTTAGCTTTCATTCATATTTCAGCATACGGTAGAAATGCTTCAAGCACGGTCTGCTGTTCCAAGGGTGTTAGCTTGAATTTCGGATAGTTCAGCACACGAATCAATTCCACAAGCGTCTCTTTTGAAATCAACGGGATGATCCGCTTGCCTTTCCAAGCATCACTAATCCATGAGACCCGTCCTGCGCGAAAAAGCAGAGCCGAAAGGACTACATTTGTATCAAAGACAACCCGAAGCAGGTTTATTTCCACTTTCGCGACCATACAACGGCCTCCCGCACATCCGTTTCTGTAATACCGAGGGCTTCCATTTTCTCGCGAACAACACTCAGAGGTTTAGTATTGACTGGTTCAAGAATGATCCGACCACATTCCGCTTCCACCGAGAAATAGCGAACATCCCCAAACTGCTCAATAATGCGCTTGGGTAACGTTAATTGATTTTTGCTGGTCAATTTCGCAAGCATAGCACCTCCTTCTTTCCTTACATTCTTACATAACGAACCTTTGGAGAGCAAGGGTTGAAATTGAAAACTTAATAACAACATGAGACCGCTTACAGCTCATCCCTACTTACGTAGACATCACTCAAAAATTGTGTATGTATGGCATTCATATCTGCTTTTATTACATAACTTCATAAAACAAATATAATCAATAGCACTTGCAATGAGATCAACGTTGGTTTCATCATGGCTAAATGTTGCAAACAAGTTTGCACCAAAATCGTCAAGAGTGCATGTGAAATTTCGATAATTGCGGCATTAATCTCTTCCGGTGCGACAAACTCAATGTTTTTTGACTTTGAGTCAAGTCCTGACCGATCCCGAACGCGAACAGGTATCACAGAGGATTGCCAGACAAAATCTCCCTTTTGTAAACATTGCTTCACTTTTATTCCATGACTGATCGCTTTTTCAATTGTTGCTTGGATACGGATGCCAGTACGTTTCAACCCGGCTCCCTCGGTTATACGGCGCGCCACCTCCCTTTTGTGTATTGGCGATTCGGCCTCTACCACCTGAATAACCCAAGAGAGTAATTCCATTACCAATGCATTCAGCAATAACATTTGTGATTGTCTGCGACTTTCCTGTCCCGGGTGGCCCTTCAAGGACGAGATTGCGCCCAGTATTTACATCAAGCATGGCAAGGATTTGTGTGCTGTCTGCGTCCATAACATGGTGCATCTCAGTGGGCAAAACTACTTTGTCAATGTGGGTCTCATCATCATATATACTCTTAGATTCTTTAAAGCCATCCATCATTAGTGAATTAAGAATTGCAAAGCCGCCCCCGCGGGTATCCGCGTCCCAAGCCCGCAGGTCGAGGTCCTTATACATCAAAAACTTGCCAAAGGAGAAAAACCCCAACGTTATTTCGTCAGCCTCTACACGCCAACGCGTATCGGTCTTCACAGCCTTCGTGACTGAGCTCATATATTCAGAGACATTGAATTCTTCGGCCCCCTCAAGTTGGGGTAATTTAATATTGAAATCAATTTTGTTTGCAGTTTGCCTGAATCCAGCAGTTCCTTCCTGCTTTTTTCTAATCGGACGATAGCTTTTTTAGTCATAAGAATAGCTTTGCAAAAAGAGTAGTCACACGGGTGTCACGGGTCAAACAAACATAACTTTGCTTGTTTCAAAAACTCCACCAAATAAGAATATATAGTATACAGAACGTGAACATTATGTCAAGTTGAACGCAGTTGAACGCAGTTGAACGCAATAAGCCCAGCAATTTTAATTATTGCTAAATTGTCATCATCTTGTATGTGAGTGAGCTGGACATGCCTGTTGGTATTTGATACCCTCTTTATATGAATTTTACTCAATATTTTCTTCACACGAGGAAGCGCCCCGACAGGAAAATTATTGATATGGAATGGATTTTAAGGACCGTAGAATATCCTGACGCTGAACATGTGCAGGAAGATGGACGAATTCGAAGATGGAAGCGGATACCTGAAGCTAACGGAAAATATCTCAGGGTAGTATTGCTTTCTGATAGATCAACACTACACAACGCTTTCTTTGATAGACAATTTAAATAGAGGGAATTTACAATGCAGGCAAAATATTTTAAGGATTCTGACACTCTGTTGATAAATTTCAGTAATCGCCAGGTTGCAGAAACTTATGATTTAAACGAGAATGTTCTTGTTGAAGTTGATGCAAGGGGAAATGTTGTCAGCATGACATTTGAACATGCGAAGCAACAGACGGATGTTACCAATTTTTCATATCAATTTGCATCTGTTTAGCATGGCTCCGTTGGGGTCAAGCCCCAATTGCGCCCGTTATCCAAACAAGGCACATCCCTGAAGTTTGAACTGTTCAATTTTTCGTGAGTTCCTCTTCACACACGAATGAACTCAGCTGGCAGGTCAAGGCAGCTTTGTGACATAAGTACCCAGAATAGGATAGGTTACCGAAGTTTTTTCGAGGCGGATACCAGTGCGGTTAGGGTTGTCGGCGGTGAAGATCCAAGCAGCAGCATCTGCTTTATAACGTTTAACAGCCACTTGGCCGGGCTCTGATTCTGCAAACTCCGCCACGATTACAACTTGGCCACTCTGACGCGGGGTGCGGTGATATTCAAAGATGGCGTAGTCACCGACGTGCAGGAGCGGTTCCATGCTATCGCCGGCAATTCGAATGACAAAGCGTCCCGGCTTTGCAAATTTCGCAGGAACTTTAATCCAGTCACACTCTTCCACGTCATCCAGCGAAATGGCTTTGAAGCCGGCACTCAAAGGGCCTGCTGCCAGGTTTCCGACCATCGGCAGAGCTGTTTTGAAGTGCTCTCCGCTTGAAATCTCTCCAAAGCTGAACAAACGCTGTACTGGCGCTGGTTTTGGAGTGCGCACTTGCGGAACACGCTGTTTTACCGCTGTGGGAGCGCTCCATCGCTCAACGCCGCGCTGGATAGCAACCATCTCAGTGGCATCCATCAGAGCTGTGAAGGCCGGCTTTTCCCATTGCGCTTCTGGGACATTGCGTCCCAGGAGGGTGCGGCTGACTTCACAGTCGAAGCGAAACGTTGCCTGGCTGCGGGTTACCTGCCAGTAGTGAATGATACGTTCCTCGCTGGCGCGCAGTGTATCGCGGGTAACAATACGGTCACTCTTTTGTCCATTCACCCTGGAATCTGAGGGTAGCAGGTTCCAGAGCTCGTTATTGTGCCAGAGCGAGAAAGGGATTACATGATCGACCGCAAAACCAGCACCGTCGGTGCCGGTTGCTTTGAGAGGCTGACCAGTCCAGACGCAATCGAGCTTTTCAAAGCTGGCGTAAAGCCTGCGCATCATGGTGACATCGCGCTGAGATTCGGGACGAACCAACAGTTTTTCCAAGATGAGTGCTAAAGGAATGGATTGCTTTGTAAATTCGTGAGTCAGCTCAGCCCAGCGCAGAAGGATGGCTTCACCAATCCAGTGGCCAACCAGGCACAGTTCCCGCCAAATTTCGGCACGGAAGTGGACGCGTCCAAGATTTTCAACCAATTCAGTCGGAGAGGAACATTTGCCCTTAGCCGTTTTGCGGCCACTGTGTGTAAAAAACTGATCTGTATCCTTTAACGCCCCACCGGAAAAGGTTACTGGCCCTACCACGATGGTATTGGCGATCTTGTTCAGAACGGAATCAGCAAGCCGCCGCTGTTCCGCAGTCAGTTGGTTGTTCCTGTAGGCAGTGTTGAATGCGTCAAGCCCACCGACATTATTGAAAGCCTCAAGCAGATTTTTCATGCTGGCACGGAATGCTTCGGGGTTCCTCTTGCCTTGCCCGCGAATTTGGGTTATGTCGGCATCAACCAGCGGCCAATAGTAGTAAAGCCAACGTTCAGCAATCAGCCCCAAAGGCACGCACACGGTTTCGTTGTCATGCCAACGAACGTGATGCGTGGCGGTCTGAGCAATATCACATAGGGCGCGCAGCAACGCCAGTTTATAGGTCGCGGTTTTCCTATCACGGTTAATGATGGTTTCAATCTGATCTACTGGACGCGTGCCGCCCGTCATTGTTAAACGCAACACCAGCGTAGTCCAGCAAAGGCTGTCACGCCCAAGGCCGTCAAAGGATTTTTCCTGCGCCAGCAATTGGAAGCCAAGCCGCTCAAACAGCAGTGCTATCTCAGCTGGTGGGCGTTCACAAAAAAGGCGGCCGTTATCATCGCGATATTCCGCGAGATTGTCGCGACCGTTGGAAACGGAAAGAATAACCGTGCCGTCAGTCTCAAGCAGTTGCCTAATCTGGTACGCAAACTCAAACAGCTCTGAATCCGGCAGGTGCATGAGCATGGCAAGGCAGACAACGGCTTTAAATTTATCCGAAAAGAGTGGCGAATCAGGCGGCAAGGGGAATGCGCTATTCAACAACCGTATACTTCCACCCTGCGTCGTTAGGCCGGTCACATAATCGCCAATATCCAGCCCCGGAGCAGGCAGTCTTCGACAATGCGCCATCATTTCCGCCGAGGCATCGGTGGCGACAACATCAAAACCATTATCCGCCAGAAAAGCCGCATCACGACCTGTGCCGCAACCGATTTCCAGTATGCGCGCCGATGGAGGCAAATACCACAGCAATAAACGATGCACCACCGCCATGTCGGCAGAGGCATATTGTGCAGCAAATTTATCGGCGTTTGTATCGTAGACGTTGACAGTAATTTCGTCCATAACTCACTAACCCCCAACCACCGGAGCCGCACCATGGAATGTCGCATTATTTTTCATAAAGCTTGATAACCATAAAACTATAGCTGATGACCTTTGATAAGTCAATACACGAGACGACACATCTTGAATAATCGGTGCAATAATCCACCGTGTAACGGCGGATTTACTTTATTTGCAATATCAGTATGTCCTCCGCTATGCGGTGGACAACAATGATTTTCAAGGTCATCCGAGCATCATGAATCTTGATGATGTGCTGCCCCGGATGCCTCTTAAATTCGGCATTTCAACGGAGTAGGTGTGAGGTGAACAAATGCTACAAGATGAGAACAGCAATGAAACTCTTTTTTCACTGAGTCAAGCACCCGGGTTTTATTTGCCTGCACTCTATTCTTTTCACCCTACCTATAGTTTTTATGCTACTATCCATTTTATGTTCTGATTCGAGTGTTTTATGGGATTGTAATCTATAATGCGTATTTTGGATAACATTAATGATCTTTGGGGGGATGATCTGAAATTGGAGCTGCGGAGTGGGTCTAAACTTAAAGTAGCGGCTTCCTGTTTTTCAATATATGCTTATGAGTCTCTGAAAAAAGAGCTGGAGAGGGTTGATTCCCTAGAGTTTATCTTCACTGCATCAGCTTTTCTTCCCAGTCAGGTTACAGATAAAGCACCCCGTGAACGCAGGGAGTTTCATATACCTAGGCTGGAACGTGAACGCAATCTGTATGGCAGCGAGTTCGAAATCCAGCTCAAAAACAAACTGACGCAGCGAGCCATTGCCAGAGAGTGCGCCAACTGGATTAAGCGGAAAGCAAATTTCAGATCAAACGCCACAAAAGCTCCGATGCAGCAATTTGCCTGTCTTGAAGCAGAGGGCAAGACCGTCGCATATACACCAATACATGGATTCACAGCGGTGGATCTGGGTTATCAGCAGGGAGATGCAGTATCCAACTTTATCAACAAGATGGATGATGCTCCATTTGCCAATAGTTATATGAAGCTGTTCGATCAGATCTGGGATGATGAGGTCAAGCTTGTTGATGTCACTGAGGCAATTTGCCGGCACATCGAGTCGGTCTATCAGGAAAATTCGCCTGAAAAAATATATTTCCTGATGCTGTATAACATTTTCAATGAATTCCTTGAAAATTTGAATGACGATGTGCTTCCCAATGACTTAACCGGCTATAAAGAGAGTGCGGTCTGGAACAAGCTGTTCAATTTTCAGCAGGACGCGGCAACAGGGATAATCAACAAGCTGGAAAATTATAACGGGTGCATTCTGGCTGATAGTGTTGGGCTGGGTAAAACATTCACTGCGTTGGCAGTGATCAAATATTACGAATTGAGAAACAAGTCTGTTCTGGTGCTGTGCCCCAAAAAGCTCTCTGATAACTGGCGCAACTACAACTGCAATCTTAAAACAAATATTCTGGCAGCCGACCGGTTGAACTATGATGTGCTGTGCCACACGGATTTGCTGCGCACCAGCGGCGAGTCCTTTGGAATCCCGCTGAATAAAGTCAACTGGGGTAACTATGATCTGGTGGTAATTGATGAATCTCATAATTTTAGGAATAGCGGGCGTAGTCTCCGGGAGCGGGAAACTCGTTATCAGCGGTTGATGAGATCTGTAATCAGGGAGGGTGTGAAAACTAAAGTCCTGATGCTTTCAGCAACGCCGGTAAATAACCGCTTCAGCGATCTGCGCAATCAGCTTGCGCTGGCCTATGAGGGGGATTCGGATAAACTTGCTAAAAAACTGGAAACGCAATCGAGCATTGAAGATATCTTTCGCAATGCGCAAACCGTATTTAACCGCTGGTCCAAGCTCCCACCCGAAGAGCGCACCGCGAAAGCAATTCTTGAAGCACTGGACTTTGATTTTTTTGAACTTCTCGATAGTGTGACCATCGCACGCTCCCGCAAGCATATTGAACGGTATTATGACACCAGTGAAATCGGTAAATTTCCAGAACGGCTAAAGCCATTATCGTTCAGGCCACCTTTGACTAACCGCACGGATATAATTAAGTTCAATGAAATATATGAAGAGCTGATCGCAGTCAAACAAGCGGTCTATGCCCCGATTAATTATGTTTTCCCCAGCCGTTTAAGCAAGTATGAGGAGCAGTACGATACTTCGGTTGATGGCGGCAGAGGCAAGCTACGGCAGGTAGACCGCGAATTAGCACTCCAGAAGCTGATGACAGTGAACCTGCTGAAGCGCCTGGAGAGTTCGGTTGCCGCCTTCAAAAGTACGTTGCAAGCTCTTAGGGAGCGGCTAACTGAAGCCTTAGACAAAATCGAACAATATGAGAGTTCGCCTTTTCACTTAACCTCCTTTGAGTTTTCAGAGCCGGATGAGATGATGGCAGCAGAGGATGAGGAGCTTTATGAGGCAGGTTTCTCCATCGGCAATAAGGTGAAGGTTGACCTGGCTGACATGGATTTAGTTTCGTGGAAGCAGGACCTCAATGCTGATCTAGCTATTATCACCGGGCTATGGGAGGAGATCTCCCGCATCGCGCCAGCGGATGATGCCAAGCTGCAACATCTGAAAGCCCACATTCTTCAGAAGATCGAATCCCCTTTAAATCCAGGCAACAGAAAAGTCCTGCTGTTTACCGCCTTTGCAGATACGGCCAACTATCTGTATGATAATTTGTCCCGCGAACTAAAGTCGCAGAAAATCCATACAGCGCGCGTAAGCGGATCAGATGGGCCGAAATCAACACTGGGCAGGTCGTACGATTTCCAATCGCTCTTAACCCTTTTCTCGCCATTATCAAAAGACAAAGAGCTGATCTTACCCGATGAAACAAGGGAGATTGATCTGCTCATCGGCACTGACTGCATCTCAGAGGGCCAGAACCTCCAGGACTGCGACTATCTGATCAACTATGATATCCACTGGAATCCAGTCCGCATCATCCAGCGATTCGGACGGATCGACCGAATCGGCTCCCCCAACAACTCCATCCAGCTTGTCAACTACTGGCCGGATATATCGCTTGATGAATACATCAACTTAAAGGAGCGGGTTGAGAACCGCATGCACATTGTGGACATCTCATCCACCGGCGATGATAATGTTCTCTCCGGCAAGGCAAATGATATCTCTTTCCGCACAGAGCAGCTCAGGCGCCTGCAATCTGAAGTTATTGAAATGGAGGATCTGAAAACCGGGGTGAACATAACCGATCTCGGGCTTAATGATTTCCGGATGGATCTGCTTGGCTATATGAAAGCCAACGGTGATCTGGGAAGCCTGCCTAACGGACTGCACGCCGTACTCCCGCCCCGCCCGGAGATTGGACTTGTGCCGGGGGTTATCTTCACTCTGCGGAATCGTAATTCGGAGGTGAAAACAGCCTTTCATAACCGCCTGCATCCGTACTACCTTGTCTACATCTCCCAGTCAGGAAATGTAATCACCGACCACTCACAGGTCAAAGCTTTGCTGGATCTGGCCCGCGCCGGCTGTAAAGGTCTGGACGCACCGCTGCATGATGTGTGCCGCGCATTCAATACCGAGACAAATGATGGGCGCGATATGCAGCGCTACTCAGGCTTACTGGACGCTGCCATTCGCTCCATGGTTGAGATCAAAGAGGAGAAGGATATCGACAGCCTTTTTGCCGGTACAAAAACCAGCGCGATGGAGGATGGCATCCGGGGTCTGGATGATTTTGAGCTGGTCGCTTTTCTCGTAATTATGAAGGAGGAATATTAAAGGATGAAGGAGGAAGGATGAAGGATAAAAAAAGGAGGAAGGCGGAAGGATGAAATTAAAGGATGAAGGCGGAAGGATGAAGGATGAAAAAAAAGGATAAAAATGAAAGATCTGAAAACAAGAACTAAAGAGTTTGCCCTCAGAGTTATCCGCCTTTACTCTGCTTTGCCCAGAACAACCGAAGCTCAGGTTATCGGTAAACAATTATTGCGATCTGGAACATCTGTCGGGGCTCATTACAGAGAAGCAGCGCGCGCACGTTCAGACGCTGAGTTTATCAGTAAAATAGAAGGAGGCTTACAGGAACTCGAAGAGAGCTGTTATTGGCTGGAGTTGCTGCTTGATGCTGAGATCGTGACAAAACATCAGCTCTCTGACTTAATGTCAGAAGCCGATGAACTAACGGCAATTCTTATAACATGTGCAAAGAACGTTAAGGCAAAAAAAAGGAGATAAAAATGAGACTATATGGCCTATCAACCAAAGCGTGCATTCGAGAACTTAACTCTCGTCGCGCTGTTTTTGGACTTGCTCCTTACATGGGCGAAGCCTTTCTTAAGAAAGGACTGCATGGAAGTGTATACGCTGTCATTGAAGGAGAAGTGTACACTCTCATGTTAGGAAGCAAGACAAATGGACTCGAAGCTCCAGAGCCCTAAAATGAATTCATCCTTCATCCCTCCGCCTTTCGCCTTCCCCAAAAAGGCATCTTTTGATAGAGTCATTCCAAAGAGCAGGATCTACGAAAACGCCAACTCTTCCGCCAGGGTCAAACAGCTATTTGTCGATCAAGTTGAGCGAATTAGATGGTCCTATAAGCTTTCGCCAACCACATTGAATCTGCCTGCGTCTGATGGGGTGGAGGAGATACAGGTGTTCACCATAGACCTGAGAGAGGATTCACTGAAACATGAGGTTTTACTCGCGATTGACAAAGCGATCCCCTCTCCGATAATCTTTATCTTGAACTATAACGGCAAACTCCGTTATGTTGCTGCATACAAGCGTGTCAGCGAAGCAGATAAGAGCAAGCGAGTGATCAGCGGTTACTTTGAGACAGAGTGGTTAACGGCGGACTCGGCGCAGAGGGAGATGCCGATAGCACTGAACATGGGCGGGCTGTATCAGGCCCTGTTGAAAAGCATTATCCCGCTTGCGACGCGGCGCAGAGAGAACCTGCCCGATTTAACCGCCAGGATTGATCAACTGCGGGCCGCGGAACGTGAAGCGCTCAGAATTGAGTCGCGCATGACCAAAGAGAAGCACTTTAAACGCAAAGTTGAACTCAACCGGATGTTGAATGACCTAAGGCGCGAGATTATTAAACTGAATTAACGTAAGAGCTGTTGTTGAAAGGAGTTGAAAATGATTTATAAAACTGTTTTGTCGGTGTCTCTTGTTTGTGTAACTATTTTTTTAACCGGATGCTCAACCGTGATAGTTGAAGGTTCTGGCAATAAAGATGTCATATCGTCAGCCCCTGTTACTATTCATGGTTCAATGTATGGCTTTGATTGGCAGAACAAGAAAAACGTCTTACTTGCTATGGATAAAGATAATAGGACACAATCCATTTATAGCGTTGAATGCCACTCTAATTATCTTTATCTTCTCACAGGAGTTTTGACCCTGGGGATCTATTATCCGCAGACGTTTGAATATACTCTTGTTGTGCCAGAACAATATGATGACGAAGATTAGGGTGACTAAATCTATTTTGTGACTGAAGAGTCCAGGAGGGAGAGTTATAATGTCAACAAGAAATATAGTTTTGGCTTTTGACGGCACAAGCAACAAGCCTGATTTGGATGATGATGGGGTGAACAGCTCATCTAATGTATATATGTTTAAGGAGGCTCTAAAGAACAAAAGAAGCAATCCAACACGCTGTATTTATGAACAGGGCGTAGGCACGAAATATGGAGAGCACCTTTTATCAAATGCCTTTGGAAAAGGCTTGGAGTTGCGAATACAGAAAGTATATAGGAATCTCCAGAACTTATTAACAGATGGCAATTTTGAAGAGAATAAGATTTTTATTATCGGATTCAGCCGCGGAGCTTATAGTGCCCGAAGATTAGCTGGCCTGTTAAATTACTCTGGTATTCCCGAAAACATCCAAGATTGGACGATTGGCTGGAATAACTTTATTCTACAAAATCTTGAAGCGGTTGAGTTGAAACAATCGGGTGCTTTTCTAGATGTTAAAATAAAAATGATTGGAGTTTGGGATACGGTTAAAGCAGCACCGCAAATATCTGATTTTCATGATACATATTTGCCGGCGAATGTTGAGTATGCGTATCATGCAATGTCAATTGACGAGAAGCGCAAGCAGTTTCAGGTTCTTAGATGGAATGCGGATAAAAGAGTTACGCAACTCTGGTTTCCCGGCGTTCACTCTAATGTAGGAGGCGGGTATGCCGATAAAGGTCTTTCGGACATTGCATTAAAATGGATGATAGGTTGCGCCTGTAAACACGGTCTGGAGTTTAAGCCTTCATATATCGATGCTAATGTTAAACCAGATACAAAAGGGATTCTTGTCAATTCACTCGAAAACTGGAAGCTTGGCAGGATTACACGTAAGATTTTACAAACCGACATGCTACATGCGAGTGTGAAAGATCGTATGGAATCTGACATTGCATATCGCCCGGTAAATTTACCGGAAACTCCCATATATGATGACGGAAGTTTTGTATAACCATTTAAGGCTTTTATTATGAATAGATTAAAGATGCACAGCCCAAATTTCACAGATGCAAATATCGCCAGAGTGGCGGAGCTGTTTCCCAACTGTGTCACAGAAGCTACTGATGAATCAGGCTCACTTACACGCGTGATTGACTTTGATCAGCTGCGTCAGGAGCTAAGCAACCATATTGTTGAAGGGCCGCGCGAACGCTACCAGCTCAACTGGCCGGGCAAGCGTGAGGCGCTACTGACCGCCAACGCCCCGATTGCAAAGACCCTGCGTCCCTGCCGTGAAGAGAGTGTGGATTTTGACACAACCGAGAACCTGTTCATCGAAGGCGATAACCTTGATGCGCTGAAACTTCTGCAGGAGACCTATCTGGGCAAGGTCAAGATGATCTATATTGATCCCCCCTATAACACCGGCAACGATTTTATCTACTCTGATAACTTTGCGGAATCAACTGATGATTTTCTGAAGGGCTCTGGACAGAGAGACGAAGAGGGCAATCGCTTGGTTGCCAACACAGAGTCCAACGGACGCTTTCACTCGGATTGGCTCAGTATGATGTATTCGCGGCTGAAGTTGGCGAGAAATCTACTCAGGGATGATGGGGTTATTTTTATCAGCATTGATGACGGTGAGGTTGCCAATCTTCGTAAACTGGGAGATGAGGTCTTTGGGGAGAACCAGTTTGCTGCTCAAATTATTTGGAAGAAAAGGAACACGCCGCCCAATGATAAAGTTATTGGAACTCAACACGATTATATACTTGTCTATGTGAAAACTTCGCTTGATGGGATTAACTTGCGGAGACGATCCGATGATCAAATTGCGCGATATAAGAATCCAGATAACCATCCCAAAGGACCGTGGGTTGCTGGCGATTTGTCTGCAAATGTTAAAGGTGGACGTTATGTTGAATCGTTAAACTATACGATTAAAAACCCACGAACTGGACAAGAGTTCTCTCCTCCAAATAATGGCAATTGGCGATTTAACAGCGAACGTATGCAGCGACATATAGATGTCGATGAAATATATTTTGGACAAGAAGATAAATCCTCGCCCAAGTTTAAACGCTTTCTCTCAGAAGTAAAATCTGGCACCACTTGGACAACACTATGGGATTTCGCTCCTTTAAACACAAGCGGGTCAAAGGAAATGAAGGATATCTTTGGGAATTCAGTCCTGTTTGAAAGTCCTAAACCAGTTGGGCTGATAAAGCATATCGTTTCAGCAGGTTCAGATACCGACTCAATAATTGTGGATTTTTTCTCCGGTTCTGCTACCACAGCTCACGCCGTCATGCAACTCAATGCTGAAGATGGAGGTAAGCGCAAATTTATCATGGTACAGCTGCCTGAAGCGTGCGATGAAAAGTCTGAAGCGTTTAAAGCTGGATACGAGACTATCGCAGAGATCAGCAAGGAGCGCATCCGCCGGGCTGGCAAGAAGATTCTGGAAGGTTTAACCACAGAGGGCACGGAAAAACACGGAAAGAGCAGCGAGGATTTATTCAACTCCACTTCCGTGCCTTCAGTGTCTTCCGTGGTTGATAAAAAAGGTTTAACCACGGAAAGCACGGAAAAACACGGAAAGGACAGCGAGGATTTATTCAACTCCACTTCCGAGGTTGATACCCTTGACATCGGTTTCCGCGTCCTGAAAGTCGACTCAAGTAACATGCAGGACGTTTACTACACTCCGGATGCAACCAAGCAGGCTGAGCTGTTTGATCTGGTTGATAACATAAAACCGGATCGCGCCCCTGAAGACCTTCTGTTTCAGGTTTTACTGGATTGGGGTGTTGATCTCACCTTGCCGATTTCTAAAGAAATCATCAAGGTAATTAAGGATGAAGGCGGGAAAAGGAAGGATGAAAGGGACACAGATGAAAAAGGTGCTTCATCCCTCAGCCTTCATCCTTCATCCTTCCAAGAATACGAAGTATTCTTGGTTGATGGCAACGCACTGGCCGCATGTTTTGTTAAAGCCGGTGAGATTACAGAGGAGTTCTGTAAGGAGCTGGCAAAGCGCAAGCCACTGCGCATTGTATTCCGGGATGCCGGTTTTAAAGATGACAGCGTGAAAATCAATGTGGAGCAGATCTTCAAACTGATGAGCCCGGGTACGGAGGTGCGTTCGATATGAATTGCGAAAAACACGAACAGGACGCAATAAAATCGGTTCTGGACAAACTTATCAGGAACTGGGAAAACGAAGTCGTGGAGTTTAAGCAGGCCGGTCAGAATTATTCGACCGACAAAATAGGCGAATATTTCTCGGCTCTAACTAATGAAGCTAACTTGCGCGGACAAGAGAAGGCTTGGCTGGTTTTCGGAGTGAATAACAAATCACGGAGTGTTGTCGGCAGCGATTACCGCCAGGATCCGGAGCGGCTGCAAAGCACAAAAATGCAGATATCTGAAAACACGGAACCAAGTATCACTTTCAGGAATGTCCATATTTTCATGCATCCCGAAGGTCGCGTGGTGCTCTTTGAGATCCCGTCCGCCCCTTGCGGTCTGCCGATAGCCTGGAAAGGACATTACTATGCCCGGGCAGGTGAAAGTCTGACTAGTCTCGGATTAGATAAACAGGATGAGATCCGTCAGCAAACCCTTACGACCGATTGGTCTGCCAAGCTTGTTCCTAATGCCACAGTTGAAGCTCTTGATGAGCGGGCTCTGCAGAAAGCCCGTAAATCCTATGCGAAAAAGTACTCTAATCGCTTTCCGGCTGACGAAGTGCTACGCTGGTCATTGACTACTTTTCTAGACCGTGCCCGGCTGACCTATGATGGCAGTCTTACCCGCGCTGCCCTACTTCTACTTGGCAAGCCGGAGTCGGCATACCTGTTGTCTCCGCATCCTGCGCAACTGACTTGGAAGCTTGTGGGCGTGGAGCGGGCTTATGAGCACTTCGGGCCACCGTTCCTGCTGAACACTTCGGCGCTTTACCGGAAGATTCGCAATATCCAACTCCGCATACTGCCAGAGAATCAGTTGCTGGCTGTTGAAGTTTCAAAGTATGATCAGCGTATTGCACTGGAGGCCCTGCACAATTGCATCGCACACCAGGACTATACCCGCAATGGGCGAATAGTTGTTACGGAAATGCCGGATCGTCTGATCTTCGAGAATGAGGGCTTCTTTTTCGAAGGCAGCCCAGAGGATTATGTGAGCGGAGAAAAGACTCCTCGTCGCTATCGTAACCCAGTGCTGGCGCAGGCCATGACGGAACTTAACATGATCGACACCTTGGGGTACGGCATTCACGCTATTCATGTCGGGCAAGCACGCCGTTATTTACCGATGCCGGATTATGATCTGACCAACCCCAATGCAGTGAAGATGACCGTTTATGGCGGCGTAGTCGATCCAGCATACAGCCGTTTATTGATCCAGAAAACCGATTTGCCGTTGGATGAAATACTGGCTCTGGACCGTGTCCAAAAGCATTTGCCACTTTCCGACGATATGGTCAGGCGGTTACGGCGTGACGGGCTCATTGAAGGACGCAAGCCAAATTTGTATGTTTCCGCCTCAGTGGCCAAAGTTACGGCCGGAAAAGCCGAGTACATCCGAACCCGCGCTCAAGACGACGATTATTATTGCAAGCTGGTTACCGATTACCTTAAGAAATTCGGCCAGGCTAACCGTAAGGAAATTGACAGACTGCTGATAGATAAGCTGAGTGATGCTCTGAATGACGATCAAAGATCACAAAAGATATCTAATCTGCTAACTAGATTAAGACGCCATGGAACCATAGTAAATAAGGGTTCAAGGAAGACGTCTTCATGGGAGCTTGCAAAAAAGGTTGCAGAATAAAATGGCCTTAAAAAATAAGAATAGGCATGGATATGGATTGTAACCGCTTGAGAAACAATTTGTTAGGCTTTAATGAAATTTATTCTGCAACTCCGTATTGCAGAATAAATACAGGTAGCATGCAGAATAAAGAGAGCTTGTGATGAAACTGAAATTTAAGAAACAAAAATACCAGACGCTGGCCGTTGAATCAGTGGTGGATTGCTTTAACGGGCAGCCGCCCTCATCAAAAATGACCTACCGAATTGATCCCGGGCGGGCAAAGAAGAACGCTCAAGGAGCATATCAGGCGGATCTGCTGGATGCTGATGGCTTCAGAAATGCTGCAATTATCCTGAGTGAATCTCAGATCCTCAAAAACATTCAGGATGTGCAGCTGCGCCAAAACCTCCCCTTGTCAGACGAGCTGGTCAAAAGTGCGATCTCTCCGGTTAACCTTGATGTGGAGATGGAGACCGGCACTGGCAAGACTTACTGCTACATCAAAACCATGTTTGAGATGAACCAGCGTTTTGGCTGGAACAAGTTCATTATCGTTGTTCCAAGCATCGCCATCCGCGAAGGCGTTTATAAGTCGCTGGAGATTACCGCCGAGCATTTTCAGGAGCAGTACCACAAGAAGGCCAAGTTTTTTATCTACAACTCCAAGCAGCTTCACAATCTGGAGAGTTTTTCATCGGATGCCGGGATAAACATTATGGTGATCAACGTTCAGGCTTTCAATGCGCGGGGCAAAGATAACCGTCGTATCTATGAAGAGCTGGATGATTTTCAGAGCCGCCGTCCGATTGATGTGATCAAAGCCAACCACCCAATTCTGATTCTGGATGAGCCGCAGAAGATGGAGGGGGCAAAAACACTCGACTCCCTCAGGGAGTTTAATGCCCTAATGATTCTGCGGTACTCTGCCACCCACAAAAAGCAGCACAATAAAATTCATCGCCTGGATGCGCTGGATGCCTACAATCAGAAGCTGGTCAAGAAGATCGCCGTGCGGGGTATCTCTGTTAAAGGTCTCTCCGGCACCAATGCTTATCTCTATCTGGAAGCCATTGAGATCTCGAAACAGTCACCCATTGCGCGGGTTGAGATGGAGTTCAGGCAGAATAACGGGATAAAAAGAATCACGCGCAGGCTAGGCAAAGGCGACAACCTGTTCACACTCTCCGGCGAACTGGATCAGTATAAAGGGTTTGTTATCGCTGAGATCAATGCGGTAACCGACACCGTGGAGTTTACCAACGGACACACCCTGCAGGCCGGCGAAGCAACTGGCGATGTGAACGAGTTAGCTCTCAGACGGATTCAGATCCGCGAGGCCATCCGGGCGCACCTTGAAAAGGAGAGGTCGCTGTTCCATCAAGGCATTAAAACACTCTCCCTCTTCTTTATTGACCAGGTTGCTAAATATCGTGTTTACACCGAGGTTGGCGAGGAGGGCGGTGAATATGCAAAGATCTTTGAGGAGGAGTACCAGCACTCTGTGAATGAACTTTGTCAGGATATGTTTCTACCGGAGGCCTATAAAACCTACCTGAATAACATCTCGGCGGAGCGGACACACAACGGATATTTCTCGATCGACAAAAAGAGTAGGCGGCTGGTTGATCCTGCAACTGCGGCGAGATCAACCGAGGCAGATGATGTCGATGCCTACAGCCTGATCCTGAAGGACAAAGAGCGTCTGCTTTCATTTAAAGAGCCTACCCGTTTCATTTTCTCTCACTCCGCGCTGCGGGAGGGGTGGGACAACCCCAATGTTTTTGTGATCTGCACGCTGAAGCACAGCGACAACACCATTTCCCGTCGTCAGGAGGTCGGGCGCGGCATGCGCATTGCGGTTAATCAATCCGGCGACCGACAGGATGATCCTGCAACCGTTCACGAAACAAATGTGCTGACAGTTGTGGCCAGTGAGAGCTACAAAGATTTTGTCAGCGCACTTCAAAAGGACATCAGCGAATCACTCTCTGAGAGGCCCCGTGAAGCCAACGAGAAATACTTTACCGGCAAGCTCCTTCTGGTGGAAGCCGGTCCTGTTCCGGTCACGCCCTTGATGGCCAAGCAGATCTGCCGGTATCTTGTTAAAAACGATTACACTGATCTGGATGATCGCATCACCCATCAGTATATTGATGCAGAAAAAAGCGGAACACTTGCGGAGTTGCCAGAGGAACTCAAACCATACAAAGAACAGGTTATCGCGTTGATTAACAGCGTTTACTCTGATATTAAGATGCCGCAGATTGACAATGGAAGAGGGGCAAAATTTAACCCACTCAACGCCAACTTTGAGAAAAAAGAGTTCAAAGAGCTGTGGAACCGGATCAACCACAAGGCTGTTTACAGTGTGGATTTCGACAGCGATGAGCTGGTTGGCAAATGTGTCCAGGAACTGAACCATGCGCTAAGGGTTACTCCGCTTCAATACACGGTGGAGCGAGGCGAACAGCTAGGCAAGGTCAGTTATGACCAGCTGAAATCCGGTGAAGGCTTCACCATTAACGAGAGCGAGATTGGTTACAACAACAGCTCCATTCACTCCGCAGTAGAATATGATCTGGTTGGCAAGATCGCTGAGAGCGTTCAGCTGACCCGCCGCACGGTCACTGAGATCCTCTCCCGGATAGAGAAGGCTGTATTCGCTCAATTCAAAACTAATCCTGAAAGTTTTATAACCAAAGCCATCCAGTATATTACGGAGCAGAAGGCCACCTGTATCATCGAGCACCTGAGTTACGACACCCTTTCAGAGACCTTTGACTCTGATATTTTCACTGACAGCCAGGTGAAGCAGGATTTCAGCAAGGCAGGCGATCCGCTCAAGCGGCACATCTATGATTACGTGATAACAGACTCAGGCATAGAGCGCACCTTTGTTCAGAATCTTGACGTGAGTTCAGAGGTGGTAGTTTACGCGAAGCTACCGAAAGGGTTTTCAATCCCGACACCTGTAGGCAACTACAACCCCGACTGGGCCATCTCCTTCAAAGAGGGGGCAGTCAAGCATGTTTACTTTGTAGCCGAGACCAAGGGCACAATGTCATCCATGGGGTTCCGTAAAACCGAGGAGATCAAAATCGCCTGCGCCCGTAAATTCTTCGCAGAGATCAACCGCAAGATCAATCCTGACAATGTCAAATACGGTGTTGTTGACAGCTATGGCAAGCTGATGGAGGTTGTGGGGAGTTGAGATCAGTTTCACGCAAATTTTTATTTGGAATGGATGTAAATGAGTGATTATACAGATTTATTAGAAGGTGTGAACACACCATTTGTTTCAAGCGTCCCTTTTCTATTAACCATGTCCCCACCTTGGAGGAAGTCGCTGATGATGCCTTTGCCCCCTCCTCCTGACCTAAATGCAAACATAAAAAGAAGCCCGCAGTGAAAGTGGACTTCTTCTTGTGCATGTTATCCCTTTCCATCTGTTGTAGTGCCATTCCTGATTTACAGATCAGTTAATTACTTATGAAAACTATTAAAGAAATCACAGTTGACGGCCCTTGGCTTGTTGGTGATGAATTGCATCTGTGTATTGTCCAAACAGCACCGCCAAGCATAGATGACATTAAGGCTGACAGCCCGCGCCTAGCAAATGTATCACTGTTGCAGCATCTATTGCAGGGGAGACCTGACGTCGGCGGTGGCATACCAATTCTCACAGAGCTGCTGCCAGGCTCGGGACCTTGCATTGTCATGTTCCCTGAATACTCTTTTGGGTCTGATGATTGGTTCGTCTTAAATAGCGCCATTGGATCAGCAGAACGACCACTTGTTTTATTCGCGGGGTTTGGTGCATCGACAGGTGAGCTAGTGAAGCATTGGGCTTCGACTGATGCAGACGATTACTCCCAGCCGCACTGTTTCGAGACACCTTCAAGCCTTGCGCCTACCTCCCTCTACAATGGTGCCTGGTGCTGGGTTCACAGACCTGGTATAGATACAAGATGTTACTGTTTTCTGAAAACATTTCCTGATCAGAGAATAGAATGCATTACTATTCCCGATCTGGCATTAGGAGAAGTCCCATTGGTTTTTTCTTTCGATGACCTTGTGATCACGCCCGGAATTTGCGCCGACCTATTATGCGGACAGACGGACAATTGGCGCGACACCATCACAAAGCACCTTGAAAATACTTCAGTAGGTAAAAGCAAGTCGGTTTTTTTTGCGGGACTACTTTACCAAAAACCACCAGGACATGAATTGTGGCAAAACGCAATTGATGGCATGCTGAATATCCCTTTAGATAGACCAGGTTTTAGTCCCGTTGTTGCTCTGGCCAATCATGCTTTAGGAACTCCAGAATGGGATAAAACATCAGATTGTTGGCGCAGCCAATCAGGTGTTTTTACTTCCAAAAATGTCTTTATGTCTCAAGAATATCTATCACATGTTAAGAAAGTCACTGATCGTAATTTTATTGGCGTTCTCATTAGGCGCAGTGAACCTTGTGCTGTCGGAGGAAGAGTCCGATGGTCTAAAAGTGCAACGACCGGAATGTTTCTTTGGCATGTTGGGAAATGTGCCATTATATTATCGTGCAACGAAAAATTCTCAGTTCTTTCACGCAATATTGAGGCTGATTATGAATGTGAACGCCTATTAAAGCGCCTTATTCTGCCAAAGCTAACATCGGGCACAGAAGTACTCGTGGACGAACGAGATTCACTCCTGCAGTTTATTGTGGATCACAAGATGGGTGCTCGACTGATCTCATCTTTACTTCAAGGTCTTGATGACACCGGGCAATATAAAGCACAAAACAGCAAAGTTATCTGCACATGGATAAAAGATGACCAACGAAAAGAGCAGCTCCGCCGTGGGTTAGTGGGGTTACTATTCCTTAAAAAGATTGAAATTGGTAATTGGAGCAACGAGAAGAACACCCTAGGGCAGATTCATAAAGATCTTGGAGGGAAACATGTTCACACATTAGTCTGGTCATCCGTAGAACTGACTGGTCTCCAGATGAATCGCTCTATCGAGCAGTGGGTCAATGAATTTTCGACTACTCAAGTACTCTTGGTTATAGGGCAAGCTAACTCAGGAGCTCTAAATAGTGGGCGAGTAAAACCTGAAAAAAGGTGTGACGTTACTGTACCCGATGATAGAGCATTATCACGAAGTGCTTCTATTGTAGATATCTCAAATGTACGCCAAGCGTACGTGCTCTCGCTGGAAGAAGTTGAAAATTTTTATTCTTGGCAAGACGATTATAAAAGAGATTTAATGAATCATGTTCTTGCGACATTAGAGAGTTAACCACTATTGTGAAACAGAGAGAAGAGTATTTATGAACTGGAAAGACACTTTTAATGCGATGGCCGAAAAGGTGGGGTTTCACCTTCAAGACATTACACAGCAGGATGATGCCGACTTTCCTGCGGGGGAACCAGTAGACCTATGGATGAGTTCTTATGCCGCACTTTTGTTATGGTCGCCTAAATGTAATTTACAGGATATTGAGCAGCGTCAGCTAACAGTTCAAGGCTGCTTCGACGGATTACTCTTAAAACAAGAGAAGGACGGTCAAGGGACATTTGATGGTTTCATGGTTGTGAGTCTGTCAGAGACTCCTAAATCCACAGGCATCATTGAGTCCTTTTATAAAATGCAAGCGAACACATCCGTCTGCCGTAAGCATGTGCTTTGGCCAGAAAAAAATGGCCATACCGACATGAACACACAAATTTTTGAACTAACGCCACTTGGTCTACCTAACGCAGGCAAAATCGTCGATGCAGCCCAACTTCCTGAGCTAACAGAGAAGGAAAGATCTTTTATCGAAGATATCGAACGCAACAGGTCGGGAAAGCAGGTAGCCGAAGAGCAACTCACCTCTATTGGATTGCAGTTAAGGGAGACTAGCGATGAAGTTAAATAATCTCATAGTCCAAGCTTTCAGAGGCATCAAAACCAAACTCGAATTCGATCTTGGCTCCGCGTTAACAGTTCTTTACGCTCCAAACGGCACAGGCAAAACATCCATTTGCGAGGCTGTGGAGTGGCTTTTTACCGGGCAGCTTGTCCGCCTAGGCATTGGTTTGGCCGACGTGAAAGACCTACGTTGTACCCTCTCGCCGGAAGACCATCCCACAAAAGTAGAAGCTGACGTTGCGGTGTTAGGCTCCAAGTTCAGGTTAATTAGGGAGGCTGGTGCGGTGTATGGTCTTAGATCGGGAGAACGTCAAAAGTTGGATGAAAGTGAACTCCTGAGGTTGCTGGCACCCAACTTGGTTGATTCGAATGTCCATGGTGCATCCGCTAACCCTACCCGCCGTAGTTGGCTAAGAGGCAGCAGGTTCCTGTCCGGTGAGAGCCTCTCCTTGCTGTTAGAGAGCTCTACAGACTCGAGCGACATTCGGCAGAGAGTTTTCGCGGACATCTTAGGCACTCGATCACTTGTCGACACTTCACTCAAGCTAACTCGGTACTGCACTACAATTAAGAGCAAGATTATCAATGCACAAGATGAGAAATTCTCTTTACTACAAGATATTCAGCGCTTGATTGAACAACTGGGATGTGCCGAACCAAATGCTATATGTCCAGGGGTTGAAGAGGCGATAAAGGGAGCTGTTGATGGTCTTTCCGATCTAAGTAAGGTTTTAGTTAACCTACATATCCCTGATATCAGTAACTCTGACCCAGCTGACACAATCGAAGCAGTGAGACACGGATTAGCTCAGGCCAATGCCATTCTTGGACAATTCAGCATGAACATTGCTGCGGTTGAAAGTAAATGGGCCGAAAGAAACCAATTCAACGACCGCGTAAAGATTCTAAGCGACAAGCTGTCCACACTGAATTCAAAGATCCAGACACTAAAAGTGCATATTACCGACGAGACCGAAAAGATCAGAACGGAAGAACAACAGGCAGCATCACTTAAAAACCAGTTAGACGATTCGATTTGCATTTCTACGCGATGCAAGCAGGCTTTAGATCAGCTTGTAAATTCAATTCAGCATTTTCCTGATTTAAGCGGAACAGCCAATCTCAATATGGCGCAACTCTATGAGGCTGTCCCTGAATATAGACTCTCAGCCAATGAAATCGAAACCAGACGCCGTTTGGCCGAACACATGACAAGCACCTGGCAAACATGGCGAAATATTCCGAATGAACTCATGCGACTAAAATTAAGGCAGGATGAACTTACTTTGATGATTTCAGACCTTGGCGATCTCACAGAACTCCATAGTCAGTGCGAACGAATTAAAGAAGATGTGCGCAAGAAACGGCAGCACTACGCTCAGATAACCGGAGCAGTCGGTAAGTTAAGACAGGCAGTGCAAAGTGCTTTGCCGAGTTTGGGAAAAGAATCTCGATGCCCCACTTGTGGTAGCATTTTCGACACTCCTGAAAGGTTGGCATTCGCACTGCAAGAAACGATGGCGCTGATGCCCACTACATACGCAACGCTCGCCGCGGAACTTTCTAATAATGAGGCGCAGTTACAGGTATTAGAAAACAAGATCCAGCTTGCAATATCTTCGATGCAAGAGCTCGAACAGACTCGAAGTGAACTTATTAACATGGAAGCACAGTTACTTAAACGAAAAGGAGAAACTGCGCAACTGGGCCTTATATGGGACTCAAATCTGGGCACAGCTCTTACGCAGTTTCATGCAAAACTATCCTTAGCGGAGAAGTTAAAAAACCTCCTTGCAGCCGTCCAGACGCTTGAGATTGTTAACACTAAATGGCAAAGTGGTCTCGAAACATTTAGAATGCAATTGTTGCAACAAACTCAACAAATGACAAACGGATTTCAGGGCGAAATATCGGAGCATAACAGATCATTGGCTAGTCTGAATAAAACGCATTCGACATATTCAACAGCGTTAAAGGAAAAAGTCATTGAGCAAGAACAAACTGAAAACGAACTAGCGATAATTCGCGAAGACGAAAACTCATTCAGAAGCCTTTGGGAATACGTAGCAGGTCGAGACATTTCTTGGTCAGACGAAAACCTTGACTGGGTTAAATCGCTTTACAGTAAGAGAATGGCCCTTGTACTGCAAATTACGGTACAGTTGGATACAGCGCGTCGAATCAGGGAAAACAAGGAAGGTTCGCGTCTAATACAAAACCGTCGCAAAAGGCTGTCTGTACTTCAAGAAAAACTAGAGAAGGCTCAGGCGCTGCTTGATCAGGCATCAAGAGTTCAAACCCTTCTAGAGCAGAAGATTACAAACCACACGAGAGAGCAGATTGAGTCCCTAAAATCGGTCGTCTCACCCCTGTTCGCACGAATGCAGGCCAACCGCATGTTTGATAGAGTTGAGACCGGAGACAACCCACTGGATTGGCTGGGTATCGTTGAGGGCACATCCTTCACCCCTAACATGCACTTCAGCCAAGGGCAACGGCAAGACTTAGCCTTATCCATTTTTCTAGCTCGCGCAAGAGGTCTGGAGGGCACGTTCTTTCTTGATGAACCGCTTGCACACTTGGACGATCTCAACCGGCTCGCGCTACTCGATGCTCTTCGGGTCATGGTGGTCGAGGGCGAAGGTGTCACAAATATGATTATTACAACAGCCAACCGAGCTCTAGTGAAACACTTGGTTCAAAAGTTCGCACGTGTTTCATTGCCCAATGACTATCGCGCCCTAAGCATCTATGAACTCATTGGCAATCCACGAGTGGGGGTTCAGACAAATAAGGTTGTTTAAGATATGCTGAGAAAGAATAGGAGCCAACTATAATAAAAACAGGGATCATCCTGTATCTGGAACTTAAAAAATTTACGGATTGACTGCTATGACAGATAAATTAATCAAAATTTGTGAGGAACATATTCTTCCTGCCTCGGCTCTTGCCGCGTCTAAAGAGCCATATATTCCTTTTATTCCAAAAAAGTGGAATGGAGTTCTTATACTCGTTGAAAATCAAGATCTGTCAAAAAAGAATGCCAGTTATGTGGAGTGGTTAAATGGTCTTTCTGCTAAGCACACATATTAATTTAAAACATGCGTTACATACTAAATCCTCTGCGATAGAATGCCAATGGGTTGAGAAGGAGTGTAAGCAATGTGCTAAGGTAATTTTCATCAGACCTGAGTGGGAATATCCTGAGCTTCGATGCTCGAAGTGTTGTAGAGAAAGTTGGATGTTTTCAAAGAAAATGGAAAAGAAAAAGGATATAACATAAAGAAGTTACTTGATACAAGAAAGTTCGTAAGAAAAAATAAAACTAAGTTTTGACACATTAAAGAAACGGCAGCATGAGCTGGGTGAGAAGTTGCCGCAGGATGTTTATCTGAGGGTGCATCGCGCGTTGAGCTGGCTGAAGGCGGTGTGAAGAAGTGCGCGAGTGCGTGAGTGTTTGCGTGCGTGAAGTGAGTGAAGTGATCGTGCCTTTTGTGCGGGAGCAACGTAGCTCCGATTTCTAATCGGAGATGTCCGGTTGGAAACCGGACCTACGGATACTCGTCTTCAGTTGACTAGAATTATGATTCAATTCGTCAAAGGCGCGCCAAATGATTTTACTATCTTTGTTTGACTCATCCACCTTCAGTCTTTGCAAGAGCTACGCTGTTTTTGAGGTAAAAAATCTTAGAGGTAAAAAATAGGATATGAAAAGTGGGCGTCCACCGCATAGCGGCGGACATACTGAAAGCAACACAGTATATCCGCCGCTATGCGGTGGATGCCTAGGCGTTTAAGTCAGGCGAGGAGCTGATGAAGCGCGACTCCTTCAAGGTATTCCTGGGTCGGCTGCTGCGTTAATGTCAGCATTTAAAGCTCTTGTATAAAATCTGATAACAATATTATAATGATAGTATAAAAAAGAAGGAGAAAGTATGCTTACACAAGAGGAAATTATTCATCAGATTGGTCAATATTCGCCTGAGGAGAGGGTCAGGATTGTCGAGACTGTGCTCACTGGCGTTGTTAAGCCTGATCGTGATGTTGAAAACGCCTGGCTTAATGTTGCGGCTGAACGTTGGGGACAGTATAAAAGCGGTAAAAGCAAAACATTTTCTTATGATCAAGTTATGTCAAAGTATAGGTCGTGATCAATGCAGGTTCGTTTTTTAGAAGACGCTTATTACGTCGTTTCCCGTATAGCCTGATTTATGGGATCGATAATGGGACTATAATAATTGTGGCGGTTGCCCATTCCAGGATGATGCCGGAATACTGGATTACCAGAATGAAGGGCCTGTGAGTAAAGTACGAACTGCTCCGCGCCTATTCAAGCAACTGGGCTGCGCTGCATGAAAACTGGGTGACTTCATGAGCGGCATTTTCACATGAAACTAAATTTTGACACATTAAAGAAACGACAGCATCAGCTGGGGGATAAGTTGCCGCAGGATGTTTATCTGCGGTTGCATCGAGCGTTGAGCTGGCTGAAGGCGGTATGAAGAAGTGCGCGAGTGCGTGAGTGCGCGGCCATTGGCCGAGCTTACGCCCACGTCGGGGGAAGAGTACGTGTGTGCGTGAAGTGATCGTGCCTTTTGTGCGGGAGCAACGTAGCTCCGATTTCCAATCGGAGATGTCCGGTTGAAGGGGCATGATTACGCTGGCGGCGGATTGTATTTCACAATTGTTTGTGCGCATAGTAACAATGCCACTTGATGTTGTACCATATTGTGTTACACCGTCAAGTCGCTGATTCAGTTTAAATTGGACAATTTTACATCGAAAGATGAGCGCGGGTTTTTGAGCATTAATATTCTGCAAATGTGTTTGTTTTATCTTTGGCTGGGAGATTTGGCAGACCGTGTCGGGCAATACGCTTAATTTATATGTTCCCGGTCGGTAACAAAACGGGCTTTTAATTAGATTTCGGGGCAAAAGTTCCCGATCGGTAGCTTTTGTTGTTGATCTGAGGTTTTTTTTGTGAGATATTCCTTATCGGGAACATTTATATGAAAATTATAAAGAATACAAAAGAGTTGGGAAAGCTGATAAGGGCAAAGAGAACGCTTCTGAAGGTTACTCAGAAAGAGTTGGCTTTAGCGGCGGGAACCGGTCTACGCTTTATTATTGACGTGGAGCGGGGCAAGGAGACCTGCAGGGTTGGTAAGATCTTTGATGTGCTCCAAGCACTTGGACTCTCATTGCAGACATCCGGTATGAATGGGTTTGAAAATGGAGGTGGGAGCCGATGAAGAGGCTTATAGTATATCTTAATTCACTGCATATCGGTGAGCTGGAGGAGAGTGCAGACGGTCAGCTCAGGTTTCGGTATTCTTCCGATTGGCTTAATAACTCTCACGCTATTCCTCTTTCAAGATCACTCCCGCTTAAGGATAGTCTCTTTAACGGGGGGGAGGTACGTTCCTTTTTTGCCGGTACGTTGCCGGATGAGGAACCTCGTCGGATAATTGCAGAGGTGCTGGGCATCAGTTCCGCAAACGACTTTGCTATGCTTGAACGGATTGGAGGGGAGTGTGCCGGGGCGGTTTCGTTGATGCCGGAGGGAATGCAGCCG
>Ga0265294_10001513_pt1 | contig 31278 bp, 40 predicted proteins | sample MunlanPumphouse3_FD_192504 | JGI IMG/M metagenome (GOLD analysis project Ga0265294, IMG submission 192504) | Groundwater microbial communities from a municipal landfill in Southern Ontario, Canada - Pumphouse #3 | ecosystem: Environmental > Aquatic > Deep subsurface > Groundwater | place...
AAGTAAATGTCTATATAAATAGTTGCTAATAATAGAGCCCCACCAACTAATAATTTATCGGCAATTGGATCTATTCTTTTGCCATATTCTGACACAACATCCCATTTTCTGGCTAGGAATCCATCAATTCCATCGCTTAAAGATGCAACAATAAAAATTATAGTTGCAATCCCTAAATCATATACAAAAGCAATAGGGAAGATGCCGGCTGCTATAAGCCTAATTGTTGTAATAATATTTGGAATATGTTTTTTCATTTTATTCACCAACCCCATTTTATCCTTAAAAAATCTTTATGTCAAATGAATTGTATTTATAATTGATTTAATTTATGATATACTATAGTAGTAAAAATAAACATAAATTCATTGCTATTAGGAGGTATTTAAGTGAAAAATAATAAAGAAAATAAAGGCAGTACAATATGGATTGTTATGTTTTTTGTTATTGTACTAATTTTAAGTATTGTTATAACAGAAATTTTAGCAACCGAAAGCGGAAAAATAAAGATGACAGAGTATGTTAATGAGCTCTCAACTGAAAATGAAAGTTTAATTCTCTTATCTATTGATGAGTGTACTGAGTGTAATCAAATTAACAGAACTCTTCAAGAAATTGAGACTAAAAATGGAATAAATACGTATGAACTTAACGTTGATGATTTAAGCGACAGCGATCTTAACGTATTATTTTCTTCAAGTGACTTGATAGATATTGACACGTTACCTACAGTGTTGCACATGAGCGCTGGTGCTGTAATAGGGAGTTATACTGACGACTTGGAATATAATGATTTATTAGAGTATATAAGTGTTTATAAAAAAATAACTGTTAAAGAATATCTTGAATTAGTTAAGGAAGACGAAGAAAAATTTATATACATTGGTAGACCAACCTGTGGATATTGTATAAAGAGTGAACCTTTGACAAAACGTATTTCTTATGAATTAGATAAAAATATTTACTATATTAATATAGATGGAGAAAGTGACAGTGATTTGGAATTATTAGAAACAGAAACTGATGGTATATATAGGGGTTCAACACCATTATTTCTTATTACAAAAGCCGGTGCTATTGTTGATTATAAAGAAGGCGCTGGTACTTATGATAATTTAAATTCATTCTTTAAAGGTGAAAATAATTAATAGGTGAAAAGAGGTTAAATTATGAAGTCTATATATCCGAGAGTCATGAAATTCAAAGCTAAACATCCTCTTACAGTTGGGTGGCGAACAAAAGCTCATTGTAGGGTTGTAGAAGACCATATTAACGACGAAGAAAAGGTTGTATATGCTTTTACAGCTCAGAAAAACGATAACTATTTTGATATAATTACTACCTGCGTTGTGGTACTAACGGATAAACGTATAATTATAGGTCAAAAAAGGGTTTTATTTGGTTATTTCTTTTATTCAATTACGCCCGATATGTATAATGATTTTCAAATTAAAATGGGGTTAATATGGGGTAAAGTCTATATTGATACAGTTAAGGAATTAGTAATTTTATCAAATATCTCTAAATCAGCTTTAGTTGAAATTGAAACTGAAATATCAACACTTATGATGGGAGAAAAGAAAAAATATGGTATTAATAAAAGAATAAGAGAATAATTGTTTTATATTTAAGGATGGTGCTATATGAAGAAAATGTTTGGAGTAGTAGTAGTTTTATTAATAATATATATTGCTTTTCAGGTGTTATATGGTTCTACTGTTGGACGTCGAACTAGTTCTTATAAAATAGCTGCAAATGGAACTTCATATGAAGTTCAAGAAGTTTATTCTGCTAGGCACAAGACTGCTAATCGTGAAAATGCCGATAAAAACAATTACTATTATGAAATTAAAAAGGATGGAACAACCGTATTTTCTTTTAAAACGATTGGTGATTATAAAGGAATAGAAAAATTTTTAAATAAACTTGAGATATATGAGGATGATAATGTTATCTGTATGTATCCTATTTTTAAGGAAAAAACGGATGATATTGATGTTACTTGTAATAGTAATGGTAAACAGAGTTTATATGCTAATTTAAAGGGATCTAATGTAGGTCTTGATGGATTTGTTTCAAATCTTAAAACTCAAGGTTATAGCCATCCATCTTGGGAAACTATAAATTTAGAAACTATTGCAGCGGGATCTTTTCATATCTATCGAAACAACATTGTTAAAGGTCAGAATATAACTTTATGGCAATATAAAGGATTTTATCGTATAACTAATATTAGTCAAAAATTTATATCAACTAATAACAATGATCAATATGAGCCTAATCTTACTGCTATGGTGAATCAATATTATGTTGTTCCTGATTATAAAAGCAAGACTAAATTTACGCGTTTGTTTGTTACTAATCTTATTTCCGGTACAATGATAATTATGGATCTTGGTGTTGAAATGTCTTACAATTCACTTGTTCAGGGGGTAGTTGATAACAAAATATATTATGTTGATTGCAGTAATAAGATTCAATATGCTGTTGATATATACGATGAGAAAGTAGAAATAACAGGCGATTTAAATAATAGTACAAAATTTTATGATAAAGGTAAATGGAATAAGAAATCAATTTATGAAGTAGTTGATAATAATTTGAAATTTATTTACGATGATAATATACCGGAAAATTTAACAAGTTATGCTCCGATTTTTACTGGTCAAACGGGTGGGGAAACAGATGGGTACTATTATTTATGTATCAAAGAAAAAAATGAAGTGGGATTCTATCGTGTAGATAAACAGAACTCAAATATTTTAACATTGCTATTTAGAGTTCCGACAATAAATAGAATAAAATTTATAGCTGATGATATATATTTTGTTAGTAATGATACTTTATATTCATACCAAGAAAACCTTGGATTGAGACCATTGATAAAATATAATGAATTTATTTTTAATAGTAGTGATTTATATAATGTATACATAGATAAATAAAAATAGTAGGAGTGGTAAATGTGATACTTAGAAAACCATATGCTTTACTTATTAAAAATTTTAAGAAAATACATTTGGTTTTGTGTGTTTTTATGGCCTATATTGCTTATCGTTCAAGTAATATTTTTACCTTTTTTAATGATTTAATAAACCATGGTACATTTGACCGTACTGCTTTTTCACTTCCTTCTACATATATTAATATATATATGTTTATTATAACTATCTTTATAGTGGCAGTAACGCTAGTTATATATATTTTAATGCGTGAAAAAAAGAAGCCTAAGCTATTATATTTATTAATAATATTTTTTTACTTGGCTTTAATAATCTTCTTTTTTGGAACATATAATACTCTTGAAGCAATTGAAATATCTACTATGAATCCAAGAACTCTCAGAATTATAAGAGATATTACCGGTATTATTTGTTATGTACAATATGCTTTCATCATTTTAATAGCTATTAGAGCGCTTGGTTTTAATATTAAAAAGTTTAATTTTGGTGAGGATTTAGCTGAATTAAAGATAGATGTTAGCGATAATGAAGAGTTCGAACTTAATGTTGGTATAGATTCACGAAAGATTGGAAGAAATCTTCGAAGAGGAAAAAGAGAAGTTAAATATTTTGTGGTTGAAAACTTCTTCGTTTTGTCACTTATTTCGCTTGTGTTAGTAACCTTCCTTGGTATTGGAGTGTTTTTAAATACACAAGTTTATAACAAAGTTCACTCTCAATACAAGTCGTTTAAAGTAAATAATTTTATAGTTCAAGCAAATGAAAGTACCTTTACACGAATGAATCAACGAGGAATTGAAATAACACCTGATGGTAAAATATTTGTTATAAGTAATATTACATTTAAAAACGTTGATAATAAGCCTCACAAACTTGATCTTGATGATATAAACTTAACATTTGGTAAAGATATTTTTAGCCCAATTATATCACGTTACCAATCTTTTCTTGATTTAGGTACTGGATATATTAATCAATCAATAAAAGCAGGGGAAACAAGGACTTTCATTTTTGTATTTGAAGTTGATGAAAAAGTGAAATTAAATAAATTAATATTCAGATATAGAGAAAGCCTACATATAAGCCCTGCCAAACTAGAAGCTAAATATAAAAGAATACGATTAAATGGAAAAATAAACGATGAAGTAGTTAATGTTGATGGGGTAAAAATGAATGAAGAACTGTCATTTGAATCATCTTCACTAGGTAAAACAAAATTGAAAATAAACGACGTACAAATTGCAGACTTATTTATTTATGAAGCAAAGGCTTGCTCGGGAATTGTTTGTAATATTTATCAAAATAATTTAACAATGGAGTATACGACTGAAAAGGCTACATTAATGAAACTTTCATTTGATTATATCAAAGATCCAACTACTGTTATAAACAATGTTGCCAAGCTGTCACATCTTGTCAATTCGTTTGGTTCTATTTACTATAGTGTGGGTTCTAAGAATTACTCAACTGAATTAAGTAATGTAACACCATCTAATTATAATGGCAGCGATTTATATTATAAGGTTTCGTCTAATATTAAAAATGCAGATAGCATTCAATTGGTATTCTGTATAAGAGATAAACAATTTGTTTACAAATTAAAATAAGGGATTAAATCCCTTTTTTAGTTTTTAACAATTATACCGCAAGCAATGCGTTCTCCAGCATCACCTGAAGGTTTGGTTCTATAATCATCTGGCTTTAGATGGACAATAACAGCTTTATTGATTATATCTTCAGGTTTAAACCTGCTGGTATAAAAAGTCATGAAAGAGTAGCCATTATTGGATAGAAGCGATGGTAAATCACCAGCATGAAAGGGATGCTCTTTTTTTGTTGGATTGTAATGGCCTTTGGCCATTTTAAAGTGATCTTCAGAATCATCACAGGTGCTTCCCTCATGGATATGAAATGCAAAGAATCCGGTATTTTCCTGATTGTTGGTTGTTTTATTTACAGATGGTAAGTTCGCAATTTCAACCTTTACAAGGGTACCATCTAACCAAGGGAAAAAATCTATTTTTCCATCTAGTTTTGGGGCAAACTCATTTCCAATTAAATGTGTTGTAGCATATGGCATATAATCCTCCTTGATACATTTTATACAAAAATTTATTATATATTCTTTTGTATTGCAATAGCGTCTTTTTTTCAAATGCTATACATATAATTTGTTGGAGGCAAGACAAGATATATGAGAGAAGAAACAATGGCGGTAGGTATCCCAAAAGCATTACTTTATCATAATTACCATGTTTTGTGGGAACATTTTTTTAATGAACTCGGGGTTGATTTAGCATATAGTAAATCGACCGATAAAGAAATTTTAGAGAGGGGTAAAAAGCATTCGATTGATGAAGCTTGTTTATCCTTAAAAATATACTTAGGGCATGTTGATTATCTAATGGATAAAGTTGATTATATTTTAGTGCCTAGGATTGTATCTTTAAAAAAACATGATAAATTATGCACTAATTTTTATGCTTTATATGACATAGTAAACAATTTATTTAATACTAAAATAATAAATTACAACATTGATATAGATAATCACATAAATGAGAAAAAAGCATTTATCAGAATGGGAAAGGATCTTGGTTTTACAAGAGCTTCATCAGTCCATGCTTATATGAAAGCTAAGCGAATAGTTAAGCGAAATGCTAAGCATCGCTTTATCAAACAAAGTCATCTATTAGAAAGTCCGAAATTAAAAATTCTTTTGGCAGGGCATCCTTATAACTTACGTGATAAGTTTATTGGAGGAATGGTAGCGAACATTTTAAAAAAACTTGATGTTGAAATAATTTATAGCGATATTTATGATGAGAGAGAATCTCGCGATAAATATAAAAGTATTTCACCACGCTTATACTGGACATATAATCAAGACATAATCAATTCAATTCTTTATTATCAACAGAAAGTAGATGGTATTATTATGATTACTAGTTTTCCATGTGGCCCAGATTCTTTAGCTAACGAAATGTGTTTAAGAAAAATTGATAAGCCAATCATCAATCTAATTATAGATGAATTAAGTAGTGAGGTAGGATTAGAAACAAGAATAGAGAGTTTTATAGATATTATCAAAGCGAGGTTAAAAAATGGATAAAAAGATTATTACTTTTCCACAGTTGGCTAACTATCATATACCAATTGAGTTTTTATTAACTAATCTTGTTGAGTGTGATGTTTTAAAATCCCCGCCTATTACACAAAAAACAATTGAATTGGGTTCTAAACATAGCCCTGAATTTGTTTGTATGCCATTTAAATATAATCTTGGTAATTTTATAGAATCATTGGATTTAGGTACAAATGTTTTGTTACAGGCTGGTGGTGGTTGTCGTTATGGATATTACGCTGAGGTTCAAAAACAAATCCTAAAAGATTTAGGTTATAAGTTTGAGTTTTATTCTATAACTGAAACTGATAAAATTGCTATTATATCAGTTTATAAGACGTTAAAGTCATTGAATCCTAAGCTGAAGTTCTTTAAATATCTTTATTATTTAATTATTACTTTTAAGATGATTCACTACATGGATAAAATTGATATATATATTAGAAAAAATATTGGTTTTGAAGTAATCCCTGATAGTTTTGATAAGTTATTATTAGAGATGTTGGATGATTTTAAGAATACAACTGGATTGTTTCATTTGAATAAATTATATCGTATATATCTCTCTAGATTTAAGAAACTAGAAATAAATAAGCCTAATAAAAATTTAAAAATAGGTGTTATTGGAGAACTTTATACTTTGATGGAACCTTTCTCTAATTATGATTTAGAAAAAATGTTAGCCAAAATGAATGTTGAGGTAAGTAGGTATACAAATGTTACTTATTTAATAATTACTAAGAGATTTAATAATAAGAAAATGTTAAAAATATGTAATAAATATTGTAAATATCCAATAGGAGCTGATGGTATGGATAATATAGCTAGTGCTATTTCCCTAGCTTTAGAGGGATATGATGGTCTTATACACATTAAGCCCTTTGGTTGCACCCCGGAGATTGGTGCAATGCATATTTTAAACAAAGTCAGTGAAGATTATAAAATCCCTATTATATATTTCACTTTTGATAATCAGACCTCGATAGAGGGAATAAAAACTCGTTTAGAGGCATTCTACGACATGATAAAGATGAGGAGGAGTAAATGATGAGAGAATGTTGGTTAGGTATTGATGTAGGGTCTATTTCGACTAAAGGTGTTATTATTGATGAAAACAATAAAATAATTGCTACTTCATATTTATGGACAGAGGGAAATCCTATGGAGGCTGTAAAAAAGGTTATTAATAATTTAGAACAGAAGTTACTAGAGAAAAACAGTGTTGTTGTTGGAGTAGGTGTTACGGGGAGTGCTAGAAAATTAATTGGCTCCATGGTAGGAGCAAATATGATTAGAAACGAAATAACAGCCCATGCTATAGGTACTTTGTCATTATTTCCTAATGTTAAAACTATACTTGAGATAGGTGGCCAAGATTCTAAAATAATTATTTTAGAAGATGGCGTAGTTGTCGATTATGCCATGAATACATTATGTGCAGCAGGAACCGGTTCATTCCTAAGTTCCCAAGCAAAAAGATTAGGGGTACGGGTAGAGGACTTTGGAGATATTGCCCTTAAATCAGATAATCCTGCAAGAATAGCTGCGAGATGCACCGTTTTTGCAGAATCCGATTTAGTTCACAAAACCCAAGCTGGTTATAAAAAAGCAGAAATAATAGCAGGTTTATGTGATTCTGTTGTTAATAATTATTTAAATAATGTAGCTAGAGGGAAGAAAATAATTCCTCCTATTGTCTTTCAAGGAGGAGTTAGCAAAAATAAGGGGGTTATAAGATCCTTTGAAAAAATATTAAACGAAAAAGTACATGTAGATGAATTAGGTCATCTAATGGGTGCTTTAGGAATAGCTATTCTTTCAAGAAAGACACAACTAAAAGAGCCCTTTTCCTTTAATATCACAAACGAGAAATTCGAAACAAAAGGTCATGAATGTTCAAATTGTCCTAATCGTTGTGAAATAGTAGGTATTTATAAAAATAAAGAGTTAATTGATGTATGGGGAAACAGATGTGAAAAGGGTGTAAATAGTTAGAATTTTAACTATATGAATATAAGTTTTAAAATATGCAATAATCATTTGACATTGTTTAATAATATATATATACTTATATATGACAATATGTCATTAAGGAGAATGCATGATGGTAAAACAAACATTTTTAAATTTATCAACAGAAAAACAAGAACGAATATTAGAAGCTGCAAAACGTGAATTTTCAAGAGCTTCACTAAACGAAGCCTCAGTTGCTAACATAATAAAAGACGTGGGTATTCCTAGGGGAAGCTTCTATCAATATTTTAATGATTTAGAAGATATATTTTATTATATTTTAGAAAATCACTCTCAAGATATAAAGCAACGTTTGACAACTAATTTAGTCTATTTTAAAGGAGATATTATTAAATCTTTTGCTGATCTATATAAATATATTTTAGATAAGGTTAGTGAAGATAACAATAAATTATATTTTAAAAATATATTTTTAAATATGGATTATAAACTCGAAAAGAAGTTTTTACCAAATTTGGAGGATAATTTAAATGAAATTATTCAACTTGTTGATATTACATCATTAAATATTAATAGTCGTTTACAATTGATATATGTACTTGAAATTATTGAAGCTGTAATGATGCGAAATCTTGTTCAAGTTTTTCAAAGAAGTCTTTCTAAAGAGAAAGACATAGAAATATTTATAAAAGAACTCTTATTACTTAAAGAGGGCCTTTATAATAAAAGTTGAAGTTAATCAGAACTTCAACTTTTTAATTGGGTGCCTGGATAATAATGACTCAATATATTTTCGTAAGTATAGCCTTCCTTTGCCATTCCATTAGCTCCATATTGGCTCATGCCAACACCATGGCCGTAACCTCTTGTAACAATAACAGCTATTGTACCATCTGTTTTTATATCAAAATCAGCTGACCTTAAACCTAATAGAGAGCGCAATTCTATCCCGGTATAAATATTATCACCAATTTTTATTTTATCAATTCTATTACCACTAGTTTTTGAAAGTATTTCTACATTTGTCGTTGCATTAAAATCAAGACCAATAATTGAACTTAAAATGTTAAATTCTTTTGTTGTTTCCCTTAGGTAACTACTAGCATCTAGATCCCAGTGGCTATCAACACTTTTTAAATATGGAAAAGAATTTCCCCATACTGCTATAGCGTCCTCGGTTTGACCGTTGCTAGTTGAATGATAAACGGCTTCAATATAAGTACCATTATAGGTTAAATATTGACTTTCAGTTTCAGATACAGCATTCTTTATTTTATTATAATATGTTTGGAAATCCGCTCCCCACATTAATTTTAATTGACCTATATCTTTATATACTTGGTTAGATGTATTGTCTTTTAAAACTTGATTTGTTTCAATTTTTTTCAAGGCGTAGGTTCTTGCTAGAACGCTTTGTGCTTTCAATGCTTCACTATTGAACGAGGCAGGCATTTCACCTGCGACTACCCCAACAATATAATCTTCTAAAGCAATTTGTTCAACAGTTCCGTTATATCTATAGACGGTAACTATATTTTCGGCAGGAGTAGGTATGGTAGGGGGTGCAGGGGCAACTTTTGCAGGGGGTTGTTCTATAGGGGTTATAGGAGGTTCAGGAGCAGGTGGGGTAACATTGTCAATAATATTTTTATTAGGTGGGGTAGCAGCCTCTTGGTATGAAGAAGTTTCATGAGTCTCCTTAACTATCGGTGTTGTTATTTTGCTTTCGTTAGTTTGCTCGATCGTTTCCTCTTTCTGGAAAATATCAGTTACTGTTTTGTTTTCTCCAAAAATATCTATTTGTTCAACATATTTATATTTTGGTTCAAAAGAATTTTTTAAATTATTAAATTGGTAATTTGAAATAAATAAAGATCCTACGACTAAACCACCAACAACAAGAAACACTTTCCCCATTTTAAAATCAATCTTTTTTTCTTTAATATAATTGACAACTTTATTATATATAGTTTCAATTTTTTCTTTTTTTCCCTTAAATTCAAAATCTGTACCAAATTCATAATCAAAATCAACAAATAGATAGAGAGATTCTTCCTCATTTTCCTCATTACTAATTTTCAAATGTTTATAAAACATAATATCACCTATGATTAGTATCTTTTAAAATGGTCAAAATAATACTGTTGTAAATAATAAAATCTGTAATTTCAACATATACTAATTTTCAAAGGGGTGTTTTCGAATGGATTTTATGCATACTCTAGAGGTTCTTTTAAGAAGTGTAGTCTCTCTGGTGGCATTATTTTTTTTAACAAAGATGTTAGGCAAAAAACAAGTATCTCAGCTTAGTGCTTTCGATTATGTTATTGGTATATCAATGGGATCCATAGCAGCTGAAATGACAATAAATATGGATGCCCCATTTTTTGACGGCCTAACAGCTATGGCTGCTTATGCAATAGTTGCCTTTTTAGTTTCTTATCTAACACTTAAAAGTATTCGTTTACGAAGATTCTTTACGGGAGTACCTATTATTTTAATACAGGATGGTAAAATAATTAAAAAGAATTTACGAAAAGCCCTTCTTGATCTTAACGATTTACTTGAGGAGGCTCGTAATGAAGGATATTTTGAAATAGGTGAAATAGCTTATGCAATTATGGAAACGACCGGGCATATTAGTTTTCTTCTTAAGACAGAAAATAGACCTGTTACACTTAAGGATTTAAAATTAAAAGATACAGTAGCTGGTTTGTCAGCTAATGTCATAATAGACGGTAATATTATGGAGAATAATTTAAAAATCATAAAAAAAGAAAAGAAATGGCTTATAAAAGAAATAAAAAAACAGGGATACGAGAACCCTGAATCTATTTTTTTAGCTACTGTAGATGTTAATTATAAAGTTGTAATATATGAATATTCAGAAAACATAGAGCCTAAAGATGTTTTAGAATAATTACAGTTTAAAATCGTCGGTTTTTTTATCGTTCATATCTTTTCCATCGTAGAAAGTTCTTTCTTTAAAACGAGCTGTTTTAGCTATAATATTTGAGGGAAACATTCTGACGAGTTTATTAAAATTTGAAATAGTATCATTGTAATATGCTGTATATCCATTTAGTTCAGCTTCGTTTTCTCTTAAAGAAAAATCCATTTGAGTAAAACTGTCCAATTTAACTAATTCTCTATATTTAAACTTTAAATTAGAAAATTCTCTTGTTATAGAAACAAGTATGCGTTCTAATTCAAAACTTGATAACTCAGAATCTTTTATATCTTTTAATTCAATCATTACTTCTTCATCAACATGTTCTTTTATAAAACCGGCAGCTTTTCTTAATTGATCAAATCTCTCTCTTAAAGTTGTATCAATTTTGCCTTCAACTTCATTTATTTTTATTAAATATCTCTGGAAGGAATTGTAGTATATTACATATACTAATCCAAGGATACACACAACAATTGTAATTAATGAAAAAAACATTAAGCTATCCACATTATCACCTATTCTTCATTAATGAGTATAACAAAATAAGAAGAATTTTTCAATCCTTCTTATCTTATTTGTCCAAACGAAGGGCTATAATTAATGGGCTCTTCAAAGTCAACATAATTTAAATAAATAATTAATAGTAGGTGCCATAAACCAGTGTTAGGATCACTTATTATAATATGGTCTCTCCCAGCAGCTTCAATAACGCCTGTAAATATTTTATCTCGCCATTCTACCGAATCAGGGTAGGACATATAAAATTTAGCAACTTTACCTTTATTTAATCTTAAAATATTCTCGATGTAAGATTGCTCTGTACCTTGCAGATTAGTTATATTTTGTTCAATTGATGGACCCATTTGTTGATTTGGTGTAGGCGTTTGTAGAGCACTTCCTGGAAACATTGGATTTGGATAATAACTGTTATTCATAAAATCATTCCTCTCTTAGAATCTATTTAAATATATGTTGTTTTTAAAAAAATAGACTAATTTATCCTTTTCTTAATTATTTAGAGAACTTTAAGAATATAAATAGATAGGATTATTTAAAAAAATAGTTAAAACATTTACTTTAATTGATATTCTTGATATAATTTAAAACGAGTATTAAATTACTCCTTGCTTTTCACTAATGAGAAAAGCCAAAAGACCAAGAGGAGGTGAAAACATGAAATATGAAATCATGTTTATCGTAAGACCTGATATGGAAGAAGCAAATCTAAAGGAAGTTGTTACTAGTTTTGAAAACATTCTAATTAACAATGAAGCTAAGATTATAAATTCTAAAAATATGGGTCAAAGAGAATTAGCTTATGAAATTAAAAAATATAAGCGCGGATTCTATTATGTGTACCAAATTGAAGCTCCAGTAAAAGCGATAAATGAATTTGATCGTTTAGCTTTACTAAGTGAAGATATGATACGCCATATGATTATTAGATTAGAAGATTAAGGAGTTGTTGATATGAATAAAACTTTTTTAGTAGGTCATTTAACGAAAGACCCTGATCTTAAGTATTTAAGTAATAATACAGCTGTTGCAACTTTTACAGTTGCAGTTAATCGTACTTTTACCAATCAAAGCGGTGAAAGAGAAGCTGATTTCATAAATGTCGTTGTATGGCGTAAACAAGCTGAAAATGTTAAGAAATATTTAAGTAAAGGCAGTTTGGTTGGAATTGATGGACGTATTCAAACTAGAAATTATGAAAATCAAGAAGGCAAGCGAGTATATATTACAGAAGTTGTTGCAGATAATGTACAATTTTTAGGTCCTAAAGGACAAAGGGATAATAGTAGTAGTGGTGTTAGTCCACAGGATTTTAGTGGCTATGAGAATCAAATTCCACCAGTATCTACAAATATAAGTGATGAACCTTTTGCTGATTTTGGCGAAACGGTTGAACTTAGCGAGGACGATATAGCATTTTAAAGTAAGGAGGAAAACTAAATGGCAGAACCATATAGAAGAAGAAAAAAAATTTGCCAAATGTGTGCTGGTAAATCAGTAGACTATAAAGATATTGAAATTATCAAAAAATATATAAATGAAAAACATAAGATAGTACCAAGAAGAGTTACTGGTGCTTGTGCAAGACATCAAAGATTTATTGCTGGTCAAGTTAAAAGAGCACGTTTTATGGCATTAGTTCCATATTCAAAATAAAAAAGATAGTTTTATCTTTTTTTTTATAAAAACAGCTGAATATATAGTATAATTAATATAAGGATGTGATAATATGCAAATAAATGCAGATAAAGTAAAAGAACTTATTGAAGAGTCTTCACAAGTAATTATTATGTCTCATACTAATTTGGATTTAGATGCTTTAGGATCTTCCTTAGGATTATATTATTTATGTAAAACAATAGGCAAAAATGCAAGTTTATTAATAGACGATGATAATCACGAGACAGGCGTTGCAAGAAGTTTAAGAGAAATAAAACGTCAAAAAATATACGTGAAAATTAGGAAATATTCTGAAATAGAAAAAACAATAGATAAAGAAACATTATTGATTATAGTTGATACTAATGCTTCAAACCTTTTACAAAATAAAAACCTTTTGAAAACAAAGAATATTATTGTTATTGATCACCATATCAAAAATAATGAAAATGTAATACAACCCAAATACGAATATATTAGTGAAGAACAATCCAGTGCTGTAGAAATAATAATTGAATTATTAAAACATTTAGATATTTACATTCATCCCTATATAGCTACAATAATGTTAGCTGGTATTTTTGTAGACACAAATGATTTTTTTAGTAAAACAGGCCATAAAACTCATGATGCAGCATCTTATTTGTATCAAAGTGGGGCTCTTTTAGAAGAATTACAATATTTATTAAAAGAGGATATGGAAAAATATAATAATCAACAGAAAATTATAAGAGAAGCAGAAAAAATTAATTCTCATTTTATTATTGCTAAGGGGCACGATTCTCATTTCTATCGTAAAGAGGAATTAGCTAAAATATCTGATAAGATGTTATTTTTTAATGATATTGAAGCATCTTTTACAATTGGTAAGTTGGACGAAAAAACAATAGGTATTAGTGCTAGATCTTTAGGTAATGTAAATGTTCAAAAAATAATGGAACGTTTAGGTGGGGGAGGTCATTTATCTGATGCAGCTACTCAGCTTGAAGGGGAGACACTAGAAGCATCGTTTATTAAACTAAAAAAGATTGTTAATAAATTGAAGGGTGGTTTTTAGATGAAGGTTATTTTTCTTAAAGACGTTAAAGGTCAAGGTAAGGCTGGAGATGTAAAAGAAGTAAGTGATGGATATGCTAAGAATTTTCTTATAAAAGGTGATCTTGCCGTTCCGGCTACTAGCACAAGTATGAAACGTTTAAAGGTTGAAACTGATGCAAAGGAAGCTGAGGAACAAGAAGTTATTAAAGAATGTGAAAAAGTAAAAAAAGAACTAGAAAACAAAGTTTTAATTTTCAAAGTTAAAACTGGAGAAAAAGACAAAGTGTTTGGTAGCATTTCCTCTAAGCAGATAAGTTCAGAATTATCTGATATGGGTTATGATATAGAAAAAAAGAGTATTTTTCTTCCTGAACAATTATCTAGTTTAGGAGTACATATTGTTAAAATTATTCTACATAAAAAGGTTATATTAAAATTAAAAATTCAATTAGTTAGGGAGTAGTGGTAATATATGAATGGACGTGCTGTACCACATAATGTAATAGCTGAGCAATCAGTATTAGGAGCAGCTTTTTTATCAAAGTATGCTTTACAGAAAGTTTGTGATGAACTCACAACTGAATCTTTTTATATTGAAGCGCATGCTAAAATTTTTGATTGTATTTCAGAATTAAAAGCTAGTAATATTCCGGTTGATATGACTACTGTTTCAGCGCGCCTTAAAGACAAAAAGGAATTAGTAGCTATTGGAGATATAGATTATTTATTAGCTGTTGTAAATTCTGTTCCTACGGCCGCTAATGTTGATTATTATATTAATTTGGTTAACCAAAAAGCATTATTAAGAAAGCTTATTGATACCGCTAATGATATATCTAATAGTGCGTATGATGAAAAAATAGATTTTAACGAATTAATCGATAGCGCTGAGCGTAAGATGTTTGGTGTTTCTAAAATGAGACGTGGTAGTGAGTTTAGAAATATCCAAGACGTCTTAGCTAAAACACAATCAGATTTAGAAAAACTAGCTGCTGTTGGTAATGAGGTTACAGGTTTATCGACAGGGTTTGGCCAAATAGATAAACTAACATCGGGATTACACGAAACTGAACTTGTTATAATTGCTGCCCGCCCAGGTATGGGTAAAACAGCCTTTTTACTTAATTTGGCAACTGCTGCTGCTAGCGATAAGAAAACAGTGGCTATATTTAACCTAGAAATGAATGCTGAACAATTAGCGACGAGAATGATAAGTTCTTTAGGACAAATACCATTAAATAAATTACGTACTGGGAGATTGGAGCACAATGATTGGAAAAGGGTAAATGAAGCTATGAGTCAGCTTGCTGATACAAACATATATATAGATGATACTCCAGGTATTACAATCGGTGAAATAAAAGCAAAATGTAGACGTTTAGCTGCTACACCTGGCGGTTTGGATTTTGTTTTAATTGATTATTTGCAACTTATTACTAGTAGCGAACGTTATGGTGGAAATAGGCAACAAGAAGTTTCAGATATTTCAAGAGCGTTAAAAACAATGGCCTTGGAGTTAAATATCCCAGTGGTTGCTGCTGCTCAATTATCGAGGGAAGTTGAAAAAAGAGATGATAAACGTCCACTGATGAGTGACTTAAGAGAATCTGGTTCGATTGAACAAGATGCTGATATAGTTGCCTTCTTATTCCGAGCCGATTATTACAATAAAGAAGCAAGAATGGATGATTTTAATAGTGAGAGTGAATTTATTCTTGGTAAAAATAGAAGTGGTCCTACGGGAACAGTAGACTTGTTATTTAAAAGAAATACTGGTACTTTCTTAAATTATAAGAGGGAAGAGAAAGAAGAATAAAAAATGAAAGTTGTTGTACTAGCTAGTGGTAGCAAAGGCAATGTAACATATGTTGAAGAAAAAGGAACACGTATCTTAATAGATATTGGTAAATCATGTGCTTATGTTGAAAAGAAACTAAAAGAACTAAATATTAATCCTAATACTATAAATGCAATATTAATTACCCATACTCATATTGATCATATAGTTGGTATTGGAACGTTTTATAAAAAATATAAGCCAGAAATTTATATTATGCCAAAAATGTTTCCGGCTTTAAGTGAGTATTTGTCAGATTTTAATTGTACATATTTTACAAAAATAACTCAGATAAACGACATTAGAGTGAATGTAATAAAGACATCACATGATGTTCCTGACTCAGTAGGCTTTCTGATGAATGACGAACTTGTTTATATAACTGATACAGGTTATTTGAATGACCGTTATTTACCTATGTTAGAAAATAAAAGTATGTATATTATGGAAAGTAATCATGATATTGAAATGCTTTATAATGGAAAATATCCATACCATTTAAAAAGACGTATTGCTAGTGATATAGGTCACTTATCTAATACTGATTCTTCTAATTATTTATCAAAAATAGTTGGAAGTAATACTAAACATATTGTTTTAGCGCATCTTAGTAAGGAAAACAATACTAGAGATAAGGCCTTAGAAACATTGTTTAATGCAATAGAAAGAACAGAGAACTTAGATGTTGTAGTTGCTGAGCAAGATGAAAGGACTAAGGTAATTGAAATATGATAAAGATTATATGTGTTGGAAAAATAAAAGAAAGATATTGGTCTGCTGCAATAGAGGAATATTTAAAAAGATTGTCCAAATATACAAAAATACAAATTATTGAAATTGAGGATGACGGCAACGATGATATGGACAGATCGTTAAACAATGAGAAAGAAAAGATATTAAAAAAAATTAAACAACAGGATTATATTATAACCTCGGAAATTGACGGTATAATGTATGATTCAATATCCTTTTCTGAAAAAATTGAAGAGTTATTTGTTGCAGGCAATAGTGATATAACATTTATTATAGGCGGCTCTTATGGACTACATAGCGACGTTAAAGAAAAAGCTAATTTAAAACTATCTTTTTCAAAAATGACATTTCCGCATCAATTATTTAGAGTTATTTTATTGGAACAAATATATAGATCTTTTAGAATTATTAATAATGAAAAGTACCATAAATAGAACAAAGACCTAAAGATAGGTCTTTTTTATTGGAAAAGTGTTTAAAATCTTAAAGATTACTTGCATAATACATAAAATATGCTATAATAAAAGCCTATTTTAATTTACTGGGGGTATTTTTATGGGGAGTTTATTAAAAGAAACAAATTCAATTTTACAAGGCAAGTCAGTTAAGGATATGTTCTATAAGAACATTGCTAACGGTGTGTCAGTTTTCACATATAAGGGTTATATGGTTCGTTTAGCTCATAACAAAGATGAATATTTGAGACTAAGTTGCTCTAGTGAAGATATATTAATTGATTTAATTCCTCTTGGTGATGAAGTGATGAAAAGTAATATTATCGCCTCTTATCTGATGGATATTGACGATTATAACGAATTGTTGCATACAGCTGAGTGGAATAGCAATCCTCTAAATCGCCAAAGAGAACTTAAAGAAAATGACAATCTTGGTTTTAGATGTATTAATTTAAGACTTTATAATGAATGCGAAAAATCAACTAAAGATCGTAGTAATGTAAAAAAATTAAGGATGGGTTTATTTTAATCCATCCTTTAATATATCCATAACTAATTCATAAACAGAATTGTAAGATCTCATAGTTTTACTTTTTAATTCTATAATACTATTTGACATCGAATAGCTGTTGAAATTATAATCTGACATTGAAATATCATTAACATCGTCACCAATTGTATAAACATTACTCTCGTTAATTTTTAGTATATATAAGAGTTCTTTTATCCCGGAACCTTTATTAACTGTTTTCTCTGTAACATTAATCCATTTATCGCTTAAATAACCATCAACTTCTTTATATTTTTCTTTTATTTCACTTAACAGTTTTTTAGCTTTTTCAACATCGTTAAATCTACCTATTAATCCATTAACTGTAGCGGTTTTATCTTTTGTAATAGCCGTTCCTGTATCAATATACCAATCACTTAGACACGAACTATTATTATATATATCGGCTATTTCATTAGCGATATTATGTGGTATATCTTTTCTGTATAAGATATTTAAATTTCTATCAAAGATAATTCCACCATCGTTACAAATTAGATAGCTATATTTTAAATTTAATCCTTCTATATCTTTCAATAACGAATCAAAATATCTCCCTGTAACAATAACAAATAAATTGCCTTCATCAACAAATTTGTTTATATATTTAATGTTTTTGTGATAATCCTTCTTATTAAAAAGAGTATTATCAAAATCTGTCGCAAGTAACTTCATATTATCACCTATCTTTATTTTAACACAAATAACATATAATTAGTTGACATTCCGTATAATATTGGTATAATTAAATGTGTGTTTTACATCTGCAGATGTAGTTCAATGGTAGAACTTCAGCCTTCCAAGCTGACCACGTGGGTTCGATTCCCATCATCTGCTCCATTTGAAAACAACTTACGAACCGATATGGTTTCGTGAGTTTTTATTTTATATAAAGATAATGTTCTCTTTCTAGTGAGGAGGACATTTTTTAATGCTTGAATTTAAGATATTACAAGAATTAAAACCTAATGCTGAATTACTAGAACTACTAAAAGATTATAAATATAAGGTTAAGAAAGGCAAAGTAAAAGTTCTAGTAAATACTAATCTACAGTTTATAGAACCAACTGAATATTTAATTACATATCCTACTACTCTTACTATTCTTGAATATAAAGTCAATGAAATTAGTAATAAACAATTCTACATTAAAGAACATCATCAAAAGTACTCACTAAAAGAAATTGAAGAAATTTTAAAAAATAGACTATACAAATTGCTTTAAAGTGAGGAAACGTATGAGGAAAACAAAAAAAGTTTACTCTATAGGGGTAAAAAATCGCTTTTTTCTGGGGAAACAAGTGAAAAGATTAATTAAAATTAGACTACAAATTTTCTAAATTACTTAGGAAACATATGAAAGGAGTTTTTCTAATTTTAATGTTTGCTATTTTGATTTTTAGTTAGGAAACAATTGAGGGAGATGATGTTATGAATATAAGATGTGGAGTTTATGTAAGAGTAAGCACTGATGACCAAAGAGATACTGGTTATTCTATTGATTCACAACTTAGAATGATTAAAGAATATTGTGAAAAAAATGAATATCTAATTGTAGATGTTTATAATGATGCAGAACATTCTGGAAAAGATTTAATTAGACCAGAAATGCAAAGGCTTTTAAAAGATATTAAAGCCAAAAAGATTGATAAATTAATTGCTATTAAGGTAGATAGATTAACTCGTAATAATTATGATGGATTTTGGCTATTTAATTATTGTGAAGAACACGATGTAAAGATTGAATTAATATTAGAACCTTATGATATATCTACAGCTAATGGTGAGATGATATTTGGTATGAATTTAGTATTTGGTCAAAGAGAAAGAAAAGAAATTGGAGCAAGGACTAAACGTGCTATGGAAGAAATGGCTTTAGAAAAAATACACCCCAGTAAAGCACCTTATGGATATATTAGAAATAAAGATACTGGTCATTTAGAAGTAGAACCAATTGAAGCCCAAGTTGTTAAAGAAATATTTGAACTATGTAAAAAAGGTCATTCTACAAGAGGGATTGCTAATATTATGAAAGATAATAATTCATATTTAAAACAAGGTAAATGGAAAAGTGATAGAGTCTATAAGATATTAACTAATTCTATTTATATTGGTACTTTTGCTTATGGTAAATATAAAAGAAAAGAACAAGATATTTTATATGTAAATGATCATTGTGAGCCTATAATTGATAAACAAACTTGGATATAACTAGAAAGAATTTAGAGAAAAATAGACACTCTAATTATGGAGAGCATATTCATTTGTTTACAGCTATTGTTAAATGTCCGGATTGTGGCGGAATACTTTCTTCTACTAATTCTTTTAAAAATAGTGGCACACCTAAACAAAAGACTTATTATCATTTAACTTGTAAAAATCCAAATTGTAAATCAAAAGGACTTCATTATAGTTCAGATAAAATAGAGCAAAAACTAGGCCGTATATTAAATGAACTTACTAGATATATGTATGATATGGATAACGAAATTATAGTATCTAACTCTACAAAAACAAAAGAGATTAAAGATATAGACAATGCTATTGAAAAACTAAAACAACAAGAAAAAAGATTAGTAGATTTATATTTAAGTTCTACTCTAAATGTAGAAACTATTAACCATAAAAATGATGTTATAAAAAAAGAAATTGATAAATTAAATCAAAAGAAAAATAAACTAGATCCAGATGATGATTTTAAAGATTACACAATAGAATTAGTTAAAAAATTAAATTGTGATTATCAAAATGATAACAATATTCTATTTCAAAATAAACTCGGCTTTTCATTTTTATGGGATAGTCTAAATAGAAAAACTAAGAAAGAATTAATCCAAAAGTTAATAGCAAGTTTAGAAATAACTAGAGATAAAAACTACAATATAGAAATTAAAAATATAAAATTTACAGATGAATTTATTTCTAAAAGTAATAAAGATTATTTAAATTATCTTAATGAAATTTTAAATAATAATGATATTGAAATTAAATATAAAGACCAAATTGATAAACAAGATTTAAAAAATTAGAAAAAATTTTTTATATTTTCTAACAAAAAGTATGAAGAAAATAAATATTCAGAAGCAGATTTAATCTTATATATGAAACTAATAAAGCAACACTTTTATTATGATGGCATTATAAATTGTCCATATATTGAAGATAGCAATATAGTAGATAAACTACTACTAATACCAAAAACAATAATTGAAATATGAAAGGAATGATTAAATTATGAAAATAAATTATACAAGAATTGGAGATTTTGAATTACCAAATTTAACTTTAAATAATAAAACAAAAGAAGAAATAAATAAGTATGGAAGATTAAGACTTAAGTATTTAAAAGAAAATAACAAAGCACTTTATACTACACTTTTAATGAAAGATGAATTAACTAATCATCTTATTTAAGTAAGTAAACAAGCTGAAGAAAGATTAAATGTTTTAATGAATAATTATAAAAAGAATGATGAGAAACTATCTGAAAAAAGTAAAGAACTTAATCAACTTGAGTGGGTAAAACTTATGAATAATTATAAAAATATGGCTGAAGAAATTATATTAAAAGAACTATTTTATACCGAGAATGTGTGAGTATGTACTCACATATTTTGTATGGCAAGCACTGAATTTGCACTCCCGCACAAATTCTATTATGGGAATTCCCATACCCTTAAATTTTAGAAAGGAGATTTTAAAATATGAGAATAAGAAATAATAAAGTTAATGTATTTTTAAGTGATGATGAAAAATTTTTTAAAAAGAGATTCTTCAAAATTAAACTTATTGCAATCTGAATATATTAGAAACTTAATTGTAGGATATGAGATTAAAATTCCAGTAGTCAAAGAAGAACCTAAGTCTAAAAAGAATGAATATATTATAGAAAATATTAATTGTTTAATCAAAGTAAAAAATAGATTTCATTATCTAGGATATTTTGAAGATGAACGTACTATTCAAACCAAAATTGCAACTTTAAAAGTACTTAATAATACTGTTAGAAAAAATTTACCACATAGTAAAAATGATAAAGACAATGTCGTATTCCATTGTCTTTATCATTAAAAATACATTTTATCTAAATTGGATTCTGTAAATATCATTTGTTTATTTCTATAGGAGTTGGATTTAAGTATACGAGATATGAAGCTCCGCAATCTCTAATATATCCACTTTTCTTATAAAAAGTCGACTCTTCTTTAGCAAATGGATTTCTATTTATAAATTCAAAATGAATAGTTTGAGAAGTATAATTATATTTATTTAATAGTACCTTAACATTATTATATGTTTCTATTAAATCATTGCAAAAGTCTACTTCATTATTAGATATATTATCATCTATAATTAATAATTCTATATTATCAATTGTATTATAATCTTCATTTAACTTAAAATCATTTATAGAAAAAAAATTATTATCAATTAAATTATTAAATTCTTTCTTTATTTTATTCTTTTGTTTTTCTTCTTCATTATTTTGATCTGTTTCCACTGTTTTATCAGCATCATATCCTCGTTTTATGTTTTTATCTTTTAAACTAATAAAAGGTAGCATTGAAATTATTGATAATATTGACAAAACTGATATTAAAATTATGACAACTGTTTTTTTCTTTATGGTATTATTATCTAACTTATTTCCTATTATAGCTAAAAATATCAAAAGTATGATTAGTGGCCAAAGGAAAACGATTAAATACCACATTATCATATGTCCGCAATATATTATGCCTATATTTAAAAATATAATAGTTAATGTAAATAAAGATAAGGGATAATAAACTTTTCTATAATTAGTTTTTCTTATAATTAAGGTAACAAGCATAATTAAATATGCTATTAAAATAGTCCATACGTAAACAGCTATTTGATTTGCTATTTCAGAAGTTATTACACCTGATGAAGCTTCATTTCCAGGATATGCACTAGGAAATTTAGAAGTCATACTATTTACAAAAGGAAGTAAAAATATACATGTTAAAATAGAAAAAATAATAAAAAGTTTATATAATTTAGTTTTTTCTTTAAGATTTATTGTATCTTGTTTTTGTATATTATTATCTATTATAAAATTATTAGGTTGATCTTTTTTAGTTTTATTTATAACAAAACTTATAAATTTTATAATTAAAAATATTACTATTGCATATCCTATAAGAGGAAACAAAAGTAATCCTAATGCCCACATTCCATTATCCATTAATATCACTCCTATCTTATAACAAAATTATACTATAAAACACAAAAAATTGACATACTTGTATTGAAAAAATATAAAATTATATATATAATATTTATAGAAAGGGAACAAAGTTCGTAAGCTGTAGCTTTATCGCTCCATAAGACAACAAAACCTTGAATAATCAAGGTTTTTTTACGCTTAAATATTGAATGGGTAAGAATTAGGTATAAATTATTCGAACTTTATGTTTAAAGAATTGAGAAGAGGGGAGCTATATTTAACTAATCTTTTAAGAGTATGTATTTTGTTAACCATTTTTTAAGGTTTTCAACAGATTCATAATGAGTAGCGTTTTTATCTGAATTAGCGTCTAAATAGGCAATAACCTTTCCTTTGTGGTAAATAACCACAGAAGGACAATATTTAACGTGCTCAGCTATGCTAGTATCTTTTATACTAGAAAATAACATTTTGTAAAAACTCATTTTATAAGTATTTGTAAATTCTGTTATATAATTATCAAGATCATAAGAAGCTGCACAAAGTGGTTGATAAACGAAAACAATAAATGTCTTTTTATCTCGCTCTAAAGCCTCAAGTTTCTCACTATCAAGTTCTATTAAAGAACTATTACCATAATATTCATCATCCAAATAAAAGGATTGTTCTTTTTGGAGATGCATTATTAATAGAAAGGCAATTACCGCTAGTAATAATATTGAGAGAGTTAATAATATCTTTTTCATTAGTTTACCTTATGTAAGACGTCAACATCAATATCATGATAAGTTACTTTCCAGAAGTCATAACTAGTCTTGTTAGAAGAAATGTTTTTAATTGCAATATTATTATTACCGTTATAATACCAATGACCGCCAGTATTATATATTTTATCTTTATCCCAACCAAGCTCAATTAACATGGATTTCATCATGCCGGAGTATCCTCCACCGCCACACATTAGAAATATATTTTTATCTTTAGGGAAATAGTATTCTAAGAACTCCATAGACTCTTCATAATTAGCAACATATTCACCTTCGTCGGTTAAAGTAAACAGAGTTGGTCCTTGATAAGTATTTCCAACCGTTTCTGGTAAACCTGTTACATTAAGCAGAAGTGGAAATGGAACCACTTCGAAACCTTTAATAATGCCGGATAAATATGAATCCCCACCAATACTTTCGTAATCTCCTTCATCAATTAACATTCTCATATCACGATAAACACTATCATTACGATTTAGATAATTATCAATAGTTTCTTCATTTATGTTTTTATCAATCCCGAAATTCGTTCCACGAATCCCCTCTGTAATTTCAGGTTTTGGTAACTCTAGTTGCTTACTATTATCATCATTAAATATAAAATATGAGGTTACACCACCTACCACAAATGTTAATAATATAACAATAGCTACAATTATATTACTATTTTTCATACATTTATTCCTCCTTATATACAAAAAAATATTACGCTGTTCATCAATCTTGTTGTTAGAAAAAACTATTCTTATATATTACTTAGTATAACTTTATTGTTAACAAGTGTCAATTATGTTATTAAAAGAAAACGTGTAATGGGTTGAAAAATTTGTTCATATGTGTTAATATATGCAGTCACAAAGGGGAATGTGGTAATATGAAGGTTTTAAATATAAGTAAAAAACAATTTTCAACTCTCGAAAAATACACCCTTCCAAAAGAAGTTACGAATACAGAATGTGAATTATTTATCGTAAATGATCGTGTGAAGTGGGAAAGAAAACGTCTTCTTTTGAAAAAACTCTATATTGATGAGGGCGAATATTTTGGTAATAAGTTAATGACTATTAATACTCTGATTAATAGCAGAGAAGAACTTGGGACTGAAAGATTAGTCTTACCAGAAAAGCTTGCCGTTGTTAATAAAAAAGTAGTTGGCTTTACTATGCCATTGATTGAAAATAGTACTAATTTATTATCTATGTTACGTTCTTATGATGTTTCGAACGAAGAGAAAATTGGCTATTTAAAGCAAGTTGGCTTAGTTTTAAAACATATTGAATCGGTTGAGCAGACATTAAAAGGTTTTTTCTTAGGAGATGTTCACGAAGGTAATTTTATTGTGGATGATGAAACTAAAACGGTCCGTGCTGTTGATTTAGACAGTTGCAAAACAGAGAACAATCATCCATTTGCCTCAAAATATTTAGCTACTAATCCAAATCTACAGATGTTACCACAGAAATATCCTAAGAATGCAAAAGGAATAGGAATTCCAAATGCTAATACAGATTTGCTATGCTATAACATGATGGTTCTTAATTATATATCCCATGGTCCAATTTACAATATGCCATTAGAGGAGTTTTATATGTATCTTCAACATTTATGTGATGAAGGCTTTCCTAATGAATTATTAGATTGCTTTTGTAGATTATATAGTTATGCAGATAATTATTCGTCAATGGATTTGCTAGATCAGATTCCAACTAATTTAAATCGTGTTAATTATTCAGTATTTAAGTATAAAACAAGAAAAAGATAATATTTACAATACAAAACAAATTTGACAAAATTAGAAGACACTAGAATTAATTTCTAGTGTCTATATTTTTATATTAGTTATAAAAATATGTTATTTCCTAAAAAAAGCTAAAAAATCATGATATAATTGTTTTGATATTTAAATTATAGTTAAATGTTGGGAGCTAATATGAAAAAATTTACTATGAGAGACGAACAATTTATTTGTGAAAATTGCGGTGTAGAGGTGGAAATACTTGGTTATACAGCAAGAGATCATTGCCCGGTTTGTTTATATTCTAAACATGTAGATATAATGCCTGGTGATAGACAAAATAATTGTCATGGTTTATTATGTCCTATAGGTGTGAAAAAATTTAAAGATACCTATAAAATCCTTTATCGATGTAGTCGATGTCATAAACAGCATAAAAACATCGCAGCTAAAGATGATAACATGGATGAAATAATAAAATTATCAACAAATATCTAAAATAAAGGACGTGTAGAAATGAATTTAAATTTTATATTATCAATTCTTTTGGTAACAATGGCAGGGTTATCAACTCTAATAGGAAGTTTGTTAATACTTAAATCGAAAAATAAAAGTTATAAAAAATTAGGCTTTTTACTTGGCTTAGCAGTAGGAATAATGCTTTGTATATGTATAAAAGAATTGTTACCTGAATCAGAAGAATTACTATCAAGTGTTTATAATTATCCTATGTCTTCAATTATTTTGGTTGTTTCTTTGTTTGTAGGTTTTGGTTTGTCAATGATATTGGATAAATTGTTACATCATCATGACGAAGAAGAGCACCATGATGAACATTGTCAACTTTGTAATGTTGGTATCACAACCGCATTAACGATGGCTCTTCATAAATTACCTGAAGGAATAGCTATCTTTATTGCAATATATAGTGATTATATGATAGCTATACCTTTCGCTTTAGCTATTGCAATTCATCATATACCTGAGGGAATGATTATTTCAGCCCCTATATATTATGGAACAGGTGATAAAAAGAAAGCACTTCTTTATTCTGGCTTAACGGGCCTAGTTTTACCAATATCAGGTATCATAGGATTTCTCTTTTTTCAACCAATATTTACTGATTTAATTGAAGGAATTTTACTTGCTATAACCTCTTCAATTATGTTATATATTACATTTAAGGAAATAATGCCTCAAGCTTTTAAATATGGTGGTAAAACAACTACTGTATTTGCAGCTATTCTAGGTATTATATTTATATATTTAATTGAGTTAATATAAATTATAAAATAAAGGAGGATATAATATGATTTATTTAGATTATTCAGCTACCACTCCTGTAAATGAGGAAGTATTAGAAACATTTATAGAAGCGACAAGAAAATATATTGGTAACCCAAATTCACTTCATCGTTTAGGTATTGAGGCAAACACTTTAATAGAACAAGCAACAGAGCAAATAGCAAATATATTAAAGATAAAACCAAGTGAAATTATTTACACAAGCGGTTCCTCTGAATCGAATAATTTAGCAATTAAAGGTATTACTTTAAAATATCAAAATAGAGGCAAACATATAATTACAACAATGTTAGAACATTCATCTATTATTGGCCCTTTGAACTATTTACAAGATAATGGCTTTGAGGTTGATTTTGTAAATATTTTAGAAAATGGCCAAGTTGATATTAATCATTTAAAGAGTTTATTAAGAGATGACACGATTTTAGTGTCTATTTGTGCAGTTGATAGTGAGATAGGCATAAGGCAACCTGTTGAAGAGATAGGATTGTTATTAAAAGATTATCCTAAGATTTATTTTCATGTCGATATGACTCAATGTCTTGGTAAGGATAATATTGACTTAACAAATATAGATTTAGCAAGCTTTTCTGCCCATAAAATTTATGGTATAAAAGGAATAGGCGGTTTAATTAAGAAAGATACAATAATGTTAGAACCAATTATTCATGGTGGTAAAAGTACTACTGTCTTTAGAAGTGGAACGCCAACAGTTGGTCTCGTAGCATCTTTATCAAAAGCATTAAGGCTTTCAATGATTGATTTTGATAAAAGAAAGGATTATATTAAAACATTAAATACGAAATTAAAGAATTTTCTTTTGAATTATGATAAAGTTGTAATTAATAGTAATGATTATTCGATACCAAATGTTTTGAATTTTAGTGTCATTGGAACAAAGCCTGAAACATTCCTTCATGCTCTTGAAGAAGATGAAATATATATATCAACCAAAAGCGCTTGTTCAGCAGAGGATACAATTTCAAAATCTGTATATGCGCTTAGCAAAAGAGAAGAAGTCGCTAACTCTACATTACGTATATCATTATCATATTTAACGAGTGATGAAGAAATAGAAGCATTTATGGTATCGTTTGATAAAAATTATAAAAGATTAATTTGAGGTGTTGTAAATGAAGGTGATAATAGTAAACGCTGTCTGGTGTCCCTCATGTTTAATAATGAGACCTCGCTTTGAGAGTGTTAAGAAAGAATGTTCTAATATTGAATTTAAGTTTTATGATATTGATTTGGATGAAGAACCTAAGCTTTATAATACCGGCAATATATTACCCGTATTTATTTTACTAGACAATAAAAATGTCGAATTAGGAAGATTAATAGGCGAACATAAAAAAGAGGATTTAATTAAACTAATTGAAAATCATTCGTAATATATAGGAGTAGATATGCAAAAAATAAAGAAGACTATATTTTTATTAGCAATGTTTTTTTTATTGCTACCATTACAATCTAATGCCACTGAGAGCGACGTAAATATGTATTTATTTTATAGAGATGGATGTTCTCATTGTGATGCTTTAAAAGAAGCTTTAGATGAAATAAAAACAGAATATCCTAATTTAAAAGTCCATATGTTTGAAGTAGGAAGAAGTTTTGAAAATAGCACTTTAATGGGAAGGGCTTCAAACCTTTTAGATGCTAATGCAACAGGGGTTCCATTTTCTATTATAGGGACAAAGACTTTTACTGGTTATTCTGAGGCTATAACTCGTGGTCAAATAGAGTATGCCATAGAATTATATTCTGGTATTTTTTCTTACAGTGATCCTGTAGGAGAAATGCTTGGTATTGTAACGGACAGTGGTACGTTAACTTATGAAGAAATTATTAACAATAACAACGATAAAAAAGATTATAGTATTGACCTTCCTTTCACTGGTCAAACTGAAGCTAAGGACCTATCTTTGCCAATAATTTCAATAATTTTAGGTATATTAGATGGATTTAACCCTTGTGCTATGTGGGTATTGTTATTTTTAATTAGTGTATTATTAGGAATGAAAGATAGAAAGCGTATGTGGATATTAGGCTCTACTTTCTTAATAACATCAGCCGTTATTTATTTAATTTTTATGTTAGTGTGGCTTAATGTGGCAATATTTATTGGAGCCCTTTGGTGGGTACAATTATTAATTGGTTTATTTGCGCTTGCTGGCGGTTATTTAAATTTAAGAGCTTATGCTCGAACTAAAGAAGATGGCTGTGAAATTGTTGATGAACGTAAGAGAACAAAAATGTTTACTAAAATAAAAAAGTTTACTAGTGAAAAAAGTTTCTTATTGGCTTTAATCGGAATTGTTACTTTAGCTATATCAGTGAACTTTATTGAACTTACTTGTTCTGCAGGTTTACCTGTTATCTTTGCTAATATTTTAGCAATGAATAATCTCTCAACGATAGAATATTCATTTTATATATTCTTATATATCCTCTTTTTCCTATTAGATGATTTAATAATATTCTTTATTGCCATGTTTACATTAAAATTAACAGGTATATCTAATAAATATGGTAAGTATTCTCATCTTATTGGGGGAATTTTAATGATTATAATTGGAATTCTATTGATTTTCAAACCAGAATGGTTGATGTTTAATTTCTAATTTGATTATATTAATTTAGTTGTGTATAATAAAAATGTTAAACTATTTGAGAGGAAGGGTGTTTCTTTTATGAGAAAAATTTCAATTAATATGTTATCGAAGGCAGACTCTGTCAAAGGTCAAGGAGTAGGTAGCGCTTATCTTGAACAAGTAAAATTAGTTACTGAGGGTGCTAGTGATATTTTTGATATTAGAATTAACGATTGGCGAGACGCTGATATAATTCATCATCATACTGTTGACCCGGTTAATTATCTTAGGATGAAAACTAACAGAGGTATAAATGTAAGCTATGTTCATTTTTTACCTGAAACCTTAGATGGTTCAATTAATTTACCTAAACCTGCGTTTGAGGTATTCAAAAAATATGTAGTTGATTTTTATAAGAGTGCTGATTATTTAGTTGTTGTAAACCCTATTTTTATTAGTGCTCTAGAAGCTCATGGTATTAAACGCGAAAGTGTAAAATACATTCCTAATTATGTATCAAAGGAAGAATTTAACAAAAAGACAGAAAAGGAAGTAAATATTTTACGTGAAGAATTAAATATAGAACCTAGTGATTTTGTTGTAATAGGTGTTGGTCAGGTTCAAACTCGTAAAGGAGTACTTGATTTTGTGGATGTAGCTTCTAAGATGCCTGATGTAACATTTCTATGGTGTGGAGGATTTTCTTTTGGAGCCATAACGGATGGTTATAAAGAATTGAAAAAAATCTTTGATAACCCACCAAAGAATGTTAGATTTTTAGGAATTATTCCAAGAGAGAAAATGAATGATATGTATAATATAGCCGATGTGTTATTTATGCCTTCATATAATGAGTTGTTTCCAATGTCTATATTGGAGGCATCTAATGTTGAAATTCCAATATTGTTAAGGGATTTAGATTTATATAAAGATATATTATTTGATAATTATTTGATTGGTGATAACAATGATGACTTTATTGCAAAATTAAAATCATTAAAGAAAGATAAAAAAGTATATGACAAATATTTTTTAAAATCACGCAATATAAGTATTTTCTATTCTAAAGAAAACGTCTTAAAAATATGGAGAGACTTTTATACTGAGATTTATAAAAATAAAAAAGTTAATCATTTAGTGTTTTTAAATAAATCGCATTCTTCATTAAAGAAAATAATTGATGGAGATAAAACAATGATAGTTCGTGGTGGATCGACAAATAAAAACGTCTTTTCAAAAGTTAAAGCAGGCGATAATTTATATTTTATAGAAAAGGGAACTGCTGGCTATATAGAATACAAAGCAGTTGTTAAAGAAGTTACAACTACAGAAAAACTTGATGAGGAGGCAGCTCTTAATCTTATTTTAGATAAACAAAACGAGTTGTTACTTACTGCTTCTCAAATAAAAAAATGGGCGACAACATCATATTTAACTTTTATTAGTTTTGACCGAGTAGAGAACAAAGAACCTTTTAAAATTGAAGAATGTAGTTATGTTACTATAGATGATTGGATATCAATTAACAGAAAGTTAGATTTAAAGTGAACTGCTTAATTGTTCACTTTAAATCTAACTCTTCTTTATAATTAAAATTTTTAATATTAATTATAAAAGATAAAAAGGTATAAAAATCTACCATTTACCATTTACTTATGTTAAAATAATATCAAGAGTAGAGGCGATATTTATGAAGAAATATAAAAATTATTTGATTTTAATACTGCTTTTAATTGCTAGTATTATAGGCTGTATTTATGCTTTAAAATGGCATACTGTTTATTTAGAAGATAAACTTAACACGACAATTATTACTGATTATATTCACGAACTTAAAAAGGAAGAATTTATCAATTATATT
>Ga0265294_10001514_pt1 | contig 31272 bp, 27 predicted proteins | sample MunlanPumphouse3_FD_192504 | JGI IMG/M metagenome (GOLD analysis project Ga0265294, IMG submission 192504) | Groundwater microbial communities from a municipal landfill in Southern Ontario, Canada - Pumphouse #3 | ecosystem: Environmental > Aquatic > Deep subsurface > Groundwater | place...
CTTTTTCAAAGGCTTTGTCGGCTGCCTGTGTCATCAATGTTGTCTTCCCGTCCAGATTTGAATAGGCATGATTTAATTGGGGATCATCAAAGTTATTATAACCAAGCGAAGTATTGATCAAATCAATTCCCATACTATCGGCGAATTCTACTGCTCTAATCCAATAATCTTCTTCAACAGGAAACTCAGATCTTGTATCTTCTGAACGTAAAAGCAGATAATCGGCTTCTGAAGCTGATCCAATCATTTCATTGGGTAAGTTTGTGACCATTGTTGACAAAACTCTTGTTCCGTGATCGCTTGAATTGAAAATTGTTCCGTTTGATACAAAATCCGAAATTCCATTGAGACGAATATTATCAAACAACGGAATGACATCGGCATTGGTAAAACCGGCGTCGATGATGGCTATATTCATACCTTTGCCTCTAAAACCTGACAGTACAAGGTTTTCAGCGTTATGCAATCCATATTGCCTTTTTGTGGAACCAAAATAAGATGTTGAATCTAGTGTTTCTTCACATGGAACTTTTAAAAGTCTTGGTCTTATATCTTTATTATGGTTATTCCCTTCTCCCCTCCAAACATATTCCACTTTTTCTACAAAGGGTAATTTAGCAATAGACTCAATCCGGGTGCTATCTTCCACTTTAACAACCATTAAATCAAACCATTTACTAAATGAAACTACATCAGCACCTGCGTTTTGCACCATCATGAAGTAATCTTCATCGATTGGAAAATCCGTTGAATCAATCAGCACATTCTGAATGGTTTTCCTTTCAATAGCCTCTTTGGTCAGAAACTCTTCTGGTCTTGAAATTGAATAATCGGTTGTTCCCTTGTCTGTTAAATATACACGGAACATATAGTTTATAGGGATTGTCTGTCCCGATAACAACATTGCTATGAAAAGAAAAAGTAAAGTTATAAATGGTTTCATCGCTCGTTTGAAAATAGTTATAGCAACAAATGTAAGCATGTTTTTCCAAAAAGAAAAAAGACGTAATTCATATTTCTATGATTACGCCTTTCTGTTACATTAATATTTAAGGAATCTATACAAAAAATTACTTGAATCTGTTTCGGATTTCGTGCTTACGTTTCAAAATGAAATATAGCAGAATTGCCATCACAACACATGCGGCTATTATACCCCAGAACTCAAGCCAGTTACCCGATGCTTGATATTGCGGATAAGTTATTGCTGCCATCACAAGTGCATAAATAACAAGAATAACAGGTAATATTTTATATGATTTCATAAAGATTCTATTATCCTATTTGTTCTAAAATGGAAACAAGATAATCATAGTTCTTTTCTACTGATGATATTTCAACTCGCTCGTCTGGCGAATGGGCTCCCGTAATTGTGGGACCAAATGAAACAGTATCAAGTTTCTGATCTACATTAGATTGGATGATTCCACATTCAAGACCTGCGTGAATAACAATTACTTGGGGACGTTTGTTATATTTATCAAGATAAATCATCTCCATCGTTTTGAGTAATTCAGAATTTGCATTTGGCTGCCATCCTGGATAAGAACCGTCAACAATTACTTTTGCACCTGCCAATGAATAAAGACTTTCTAGTGATGAACAAACCGAGTCCTTTTTACTTTCTGATGAACTGCGAACAAGATATTTAACTTCAATCTTTCCTTCTGTTGATTCTACAAGTGCAAGATTTAATGAACTTTCAACCACGCCCTGAAAATCGGAAATCATGCTGATTACCCCATTAGGACTTGCTTCTATCGAATTGATCAGGTCGTCTTGAATTTCCTCAGGAATCAGTGATGTTGGCATATCAACTAGTTCTGCTTTTAATGAGATTCCATCTTCTACTCCTGAATATTCTTCGCGGAACAGTGATTCATATTCTGCAATCAAATCTACAAGGTCGTCCGATAGCTGTTCGGGAATCGATAGAACAACAAATGATTCGCGCGGAATGGCATTTCTAAGAGATCCACCTTTCACACTTACCAATCGGGCTTCGTAATTTGCTATTACATCCTTCAGAAAACGATTCATCAGTTTATTAGCATTTGCACGACCTAAATGAATCTGAGTTCCTGAGTGACCGCCCTTCAATCCGCGTAAACTTACTTTATAGGCGACATCTCCTTTATCAATATTTTCATCTTGTTTGAATTCAAAAACTGCTGTAACATCTGCACCTCCTGCACATCCAACGGTGAGTTCACCTTCTTCTTCAGTATCAAGATTTAGCATAAGACTTCCTTTTAGAAATCCTTTTTCTAATCCAAAAGCACCGTTCATGCCTACTTCTTCATCTATAGTAAAAAAACCTTCAATAGGTGCATGTTTCAGAGAATCATCTTCCAGTACTGCCATTATCATTGCGACTCCAATTCCATTATCGGCTCCAAGAGTAGTTGAAAGTGCGGTAACTGCTGTTCCATCAATCTTTGTACCAATTGGATCTTTAGAGAAATCGTGATCTACATCTGCATTTTTCTGAGGCACCATATCAAGATGCGATTGCAGAATAATGGTTTGTTTGCCTTCATAACCTTTTGATGCTGGCTTTTTAATTAACACATTACCCACTTTGTCTTGCACTGTTTCCAATCCAAGCGATTTACCAAAATTCATTACATACTTTGTAACTTTCTCCATTTGACCGGTTGGTCTGGGAATCTGTGTCAAATCATAAAAGTGTTGCCAAACCCTTTCAGGTTTTAAACTTAGAATTTCTGCTTTAGCCATAATATATAATTTTAAATTTGTTCATTATTCTGTGGTCTTAACTGATTCTTCTGTTATCACTGTTTTCACATTGTTCCTTTTCACATAAGGCATCGCAATAACACCAAACAAGCCATAAAGAATTGTCCATACTGATTGAATTGCGAAAACTGCAAATGCAAAAGCACTGGCATTGGCATTTGAAACACCCAGAATTATCAATGATGAGATTACCATAAAATGCCACGCGCCCATTCCGCCTTGCACAGGAACTGCTACGCCTACATTGCTCATGGCAAAGACAATTAATCCGGCCACCCATCCAAGGTTGTTTGTGAAATCAAACGCAAAGAAACAAATGTAAAAGTACAGATAAAAACACAACCAAAGAAGTATTGTGTACAAAATAATTTTGCGTTTGTTTTTCATATGTGCCACTAAATTCAGATCACGTTTTATTTCTGTAAAGAAACTCTGAATCTTTCTCACAAAAATGGTATGTTTGAAGGTGGTAAAAAGTAAAACAAATGCCAATATGATGAGCCCAACAATTACATACAACCACACTGATGACAGCATGTTCTTTAAGTTTTCTGTATACTGGGGTGTATCTTTGAAATAGGAGATAAAAAAGTCGAAAGATAAAACAATACTCAGAACAAGAATAAAGATTGACATTACCAGATCGAGCACTTTATCTACCAGAAAGGTTTCAAAAGTCTTCGCGAAAGGTATTTTATCAAACTTGGAAACTGCGCCACAACGCCAAAAATCGCCGGCTCTAGGCAACAAATAATTCACAGCATAATTTCCAAGCGTAGCAAACACAACACTTTGTCTTTTAGGATGATAATTAAATGCTTTCATGAATAGTCCCCAACGCAAACCACGTAAAACATTACCTATCAACCCAAAAATGAGCGATCCGGCAATAATCTTAAAGTTGACTCCCTTTATAATTTCCCATAACTCATTAAAGTCTGTTTTCCTGTATAGGACCCATAAAATACCAATTCCCAGTAAAAAAGTTATGAGAGTCTTTAGAATATCTTTAGCAGTTTTTGAATTCATCTTCATTGTTCAAACCAATAACGAGTATCAAAGATAGAAGATTTTAAAGCATTTTTCTATTAAAATGATAAGAAACTTGAAGAATTAAACAATCTATGTAACTTAAAATTGCACATCTTAAGGCGATTATTGGTAAAATTAGTTACCTTTGCGACAAATTTGACAGGGAAAAATTAGTATTGATATTTATGTTTCCAGTAAAACCTAAGAAAAGTCTGGGTCAGCATTTCCTTAAAGACGAGACTATCGCTGAAAGAATCGCCTCCACACTTGATGGTTTTGGACAACTTCCTGTGCTGGAAGTGGGTCCGGGAACTGGTGTACTGACACGTTGGCTGTTAAATAAAAGCAAAGATCTTACTGTGGTTGAATTAGACAGGGAATCAATTGCATATTTAAATCAACATTTCCCTGAATTAAAGGGTAGAATTATTGAGAAAGATTTTCTGAAACTGGATTTGAAACAGTTATACGGCGATAAGCCTTTCTGTGTTATTGGCAACTATCCGTATAATATTTCGTCACAGATATTTTTCAAGGTACTGAATTATAAAAACACCATTCCCTGCTGTTCTGGGATGATTCAAAAAGAGGTAGCCGAACGGTTGACGGCATCTCCGGGCAGTAAAACATATGGTATTTTAAGTGTGCTTTTACAAGTGTGGTATGATGTTGAATATTTATTCACAGTGAGCGAGCAGGCTTTCATTCCACCACCAAAAGTGAAATCGGCAGTTGTGAGGTTGACGCGCAACAAAAGACAACAAATGGATTGCGATGAAAAGCTTTTTAAAACGGTTGTAAAAACAGGTTTTAATCAACGTCGCAAAATGTTGCGTAACTCACTCAAGTCATTACTTTCAGAAGGAGACCAATTCCCTGAAAATGAAATGTTTGAAAAGCGACCTGAACAGCTCTCGATTGCACAATTTGAAGAATTGACCAACTTGCTCATGCCGTTGGTTAAAATGAACTGAATTAGTCACCGTAATAAAACTGATCGTAATGGCCGAATTAAAACTCTTTTATCACAAAGACGGCGTAATCAGATTAAGCCGGAGCATCGATTTCCTCAAATCGAACCCGATTCAGAATTTTTTGTGGATCGATCTAATGGATGTGGATGAAGAAATTGAAAACGAGTTAGAAGATTTCCTTAAGATTTACATTCAGGAAGAAGAGGAAATGATTGAGATTGAGATGTCATCGCGATTCATAGAAACGAACGATACAATGGTGGTGAACTCTAACTTCCTCCTCTCAAACTTTGAGATGGAGCCAGTTTCCTTTATTCTTAAAAACAGTATTCTAGTAACTGTTAGAAGTCAGGAATTGATATCTTTTCATGAAACGGTGAAACGCATTTCGGCAAATCCAAAAAACTATCCTACCGGTGCAGATGTGCTTATTGCATTGTTTGAAACACGCGTAGATTTTGATGCGGATATGATTGAGGATATGACTCAAAAGACGACCCAACTCAGTAACAGTTTGAGTATGCAGGAAGCCGATAAGGATTTGTTGTCTGAGATCAAGAACTTGCAGGAAAAAACAATGTTGCTCAGAGAAAACATTATCGACAAACAGCGCACAGTGGCCAGCATGTTGCGCAGTGATTTTATTCCCACGTCAATGCATCCCAAACTTTCGATGATAATAAAGGATATAAACTCACTTGTTGAGCACGTCAAATTTAGCTTTGACCGTCTGGATTATTTGCAGGACACCTTTCTTGGATATGTAAACATCGACCAAAATAAGATCATCAAGATATTCACTATCATGTCTGTTATCTTTATGCCTCCAACGCTTATTGCCAGTATTTATGGAATGAACTTTAAATTTATGCCCGAAATGGACTTGGAATGGGGATATCCTATTGCTATTGGGTTAATGGTACTTTCCGTACTAATCATTCTACTTATTTTCAAGAGAAAGAAGTGGCTGTGATTATTTAAGGTAGGATATGAATGTTATCTTTTCAACTTTTGATGTGAGAATCATCGAAAATTCCTAAGAAAAATGTGAGAAGAGCATTGGAGTTACAACAGGACTATTTCGGAAAATGGTGAGACCATGGTGAGAGGAGCGTCGAAGTAATTACGGAGCAAAAAAGCAATTAGTCAATGCCAATTCTTATTCAAGCATGAAATTAATCTGCGGTTTCTTTTCGGGGAAAGTAAGTCTGAATTCAATATCAAGTCCAGAAGTATGGTAACCAAGCAGCAGTTGTGCCAGCAACTGGATGTCTACTTCTGTAAACTTGCCCGAATGTGAGGGATTTTTCTCCACATGACCCATATGACACATAAACCCTGCATTATTCATAGGTAAAAGCTCATCAACAACTGAAAGGTTGAATGCTTTTTCGGGATGAGCCGTCACAAAATGTTGCAACATTTGCTCAGCATCAATAATGCGCGCCATGCCCCTCAAATTCTTTTTTGGTGGAAAATGAAAAAGTGTTGCTTCGTCAACAATATCAATAAAATCTTCAAAAGTCTTTTGCACAGTCATATCCCAATGCCTGAACTTTTCGTGAAACACCTTATAGGCTGCTTCTAAGTCCATTGAGTTCCTGTGTATAAGCTCATTAAGGTTAGGCAACTCTTCTGTTCCGGCATCAAAAGTCTGCGCAAAACCATATTGCTTGTAAAACTCAAGCAGCCAATCTTCTTGTGGCACAAGGATTGCGAGTGGAATATTTTTCTGCGACAGTTCTTCGAGCGCCTGATTTAACAGCTCGCCCATGTAACCTTTTTTACGATATTCAGGAAGTGTACAAACGCCTGCAATGTATGTAACGGGAATTTCAATGTCGCAAAAGGTAAAATTGTATGATAACATTTGCAAAGATGACACAGCTTTATCGTCAATAAAATATGCCAAAGTATTTTCATCGCGGTATTTACGTTCGAAATACAGATCCATATAATTATCGGGATCTCCAAAAACGGTTTTCCACATATCACGGATCTGATCTCGCGACGATGCATCGGCATATCTGATAAACTGACTCATTTATTGCTTTAATTTAAGAATACTTTTTTCTAAAAGTATATCGGGTTGATAAGACATTTTTGCTTTTCTCAGCGATTCATATCCCATGTCTTCCTCTCGGTTAATATAGTTAAAACCAGATGCTTCGTGTTCAACAAACTGCTGATTTATAATTGAATACGCTCCATTGATATTTGTAAAAGCCTTTTCTGCATGAACAATAAATGTGTCATCGGTTAATGGACGACCAAGGGTAAAAGCTGCAATTTTACCATCAACCATTATTACACCTCCTCGCAAATCCAACTCTTTAAACTGAGTCAGGAAAGTACTTGTGGTAATATAATCGAGTTCAAGCGATTCGTCGTGACTTTCAAGATTAATATCTATCCAATCGCGCAACATTTTCCTGCATTTTTCCAAATATTCGGGATGATCGACAAGTGATTGGTATTCCCAATTGTTTTCTTTTTTAAAACGATTGATATGGTTACGCTTGCTCTGAAGTTTCTTTCCATTGAGATGAATGAGCTTCTCTGATGTATAAATATAATCGAATCCGCTACGAACAGGGATTTTCTCAAACATACCGGGCATTGAAGTTTCAATGTTTGTCCACATCCGCTCTGTTACACCTGACATTGAAAACTTTTGAGTACAACCGCAATCATTCATCAAGACCTCTATTGCTGGTTTTAAATCTCCTTGTCCATAGGGGATCAGATAAGAACAACCTCCGTTATCAACAGTAAACTTTACTAACAGGAAATTATTCCATTCTGCATATGAGGTGTTGAACTTATGCGACCAACCATATAAATTGGAAAAACAACATTCGGACGACCTGTAGGTATTCCCTTCAAGTAATCGGTCTATCGTGGATTTATCTTCAAGCGTGATTTTCTTAAATTCTAACATATTAAAAGGACTTGAAACCAACAAGTTTTCTGACTTCTTTCAGTATATTTGAAGCACTTTCACGTGCTTTTTCGGCTCCTTCAACAGTAACTTTATGCAAATAGGCTTCGTCTTTTTCTATTTCAAGAATCCTATCCCGAATTGGCGAAGTCACTTTAATGATATCTTCGGCTAATTGCTTTTTAAGATCACCGTACCTGATTTCGCGCTTATTCCACTGATCATTAAAGTGCTGAAAAACTTCAGGTGTTGATACAACATTCAAAATGGTGAAAAGGTTTTCGATATAATCGGGTTTTGGCGAATTAAATTCTGTTGGACCTGAATCGGTAAGTGCTCTTTTTACTTTCTTTTCAATGTCTTTGGGCGAATCAATCAGATAAATGCAGTTTCCTTCCGACTTACCCATTTTCCCGCTCCCATCCAGCCCAGGAATCTTAATCAGCTCATTACCAAAATTATAGGCAACTGGTTCTTTAAAGAATTCTACTCCGTAAAAATTATTGAATCGACGTGCAAATTTGCGGGTCATCTCCAAATGCTGTTCCTGATCTTTACCAACAGGAACTTTATCGGCATTATGAACAAGAATATCTGCGGCCATCAATGTTGGATATGTCAATAACCCGGCATTCACATTCTCTGGTTGCTTACGTGCTTTTTCTTTGAAAGAGGCTGTCTTTGCAAGTTCGCCCATATATGCATGCATATTTAGATAAACATACAGTTCCATTGTTTCACGTACATCACTTTGTATATAAATGACTGATTTTTCGGGATCAATTCCTGCTGCCAAATAATCTACCAACACATTCTTCACATTCTCATGAAGATTTTTTGGATCGGGATGTGTGGTAAGTGAATGTATATCGGCAATAAAAAAGTAACATTTATTCTCGTCTTGCATACGGATAAAATTACGTAAAGCACCATAATAATTGCCCAAATGTAAATTTCCGGTTGAACGAATACCGCTAAGTACTATATCCATTTTATTGTTTGTGATCTATTGTTTGACTTAAATGCAAAGATACAAAAAAAGGAAAAGACTACCTACTGGATTTAAGGTATAGTTAGGTGGATATGCTCAATAGCAATAAAATATATGTTTCAAAAAAGATAGATATCAAACAGCTATTAATAATGTTTCTAATTTATTGTGATTACAGAAATATTTCCGCAAATAATTCTTTTTAAACTATAAAAATGCTACTTTTGCACTTTATTCGCTTATTGTGCTTGTATGTATATTAATCTGCAAAGAATAACATAAACAACAATATATTTATTTAATTAAAAACAAGAACTTTATGAGTTGGTTAATAAAATCTTCAATTGGCCGAAAATTCGTTCAAAGTATTTCCGGTCTTTTTATGATCTTGTTCTTATTATTCCACATGTCAATGAATCTTGTACTCATATTCAATTATGAGACATACGATTTTATTGCAAACGAGATTTTGGGAGCAAATTGGTGGGCAATAGTTGGAACAGGAGTCATTGCACTTGGTTTTGTTTTGCATATCATTTATGCAATATACTTAACATTGCAAAACAGGAAAGCGCGTGGTGTAAACAAGTATGCATCTTCAAGCAAAACACCTGTTGCCTGGTCATCAAAAAACATGTTTGTTTTGGGTCTGTTCATCCTCATCTTTTTGTTTTTGCACTTATATCAGTTTTGGTATCAAATGCAATTCAAAGAACTGTTTCATATTGAAGGTGCACGACCTGATGGAGCTCAATTAGTTGTTGAGATGTTTTCTCAAGTTTGGGTAGTGATTCTTTATGTTATTGCTTTTGTGGCATTGTGGTTTCACTTAACTCATGGATTCTGGAGTGCAATTCACACTGTTGGATGGAATAACACAGTATGGATGAAACGTTTAAAGGTGATTGGAAACATTATTTCTACTCTCATTTGCCTTGGTTTCGTTGTTGTAACTTTAGCCGTTCACTTAGGCTATTCCAATATTTTAGGATAAACGATAAAGACACTTAACATTATGGATAAAATAAACTCAAAAATACCGGCAGGACCGTTAGAAAATAAATGGTCAAACTACAAAGATCACCAGAAACTAGTAAATCCGGCTAATAAACGTCGACTAGATATCATTGTTGTTGGTACAGGATTGGCGGGTGCTTCTGCAGCTGCTTCACTTGGAGAACTGGGATTCAATGTACTTAATTTCTGTATTCAGGATTCTCCTCGACGCGCTCACTCTATTGCAGCGCAAGGGGGTATCAATGCAGCAAAAAATTATCAAAATGATGGCGACTCAGTTTATCGCTTATTTTACGATACAATTAAAGGTGGCGACTATCGCGCTCGCGAGGCAAACGTTTATCGCCTTGCAGAAGTGTCAAATAATATTATAGATCAGTGTGTTGCACAAGGAGTTCCTTTTGCTCGCGAATATGGTGGATTACTTGATAACCGCTCTTTTGGAGGTGCACAAGTTTCACGTACTTTCTATGCTAGAGGTCAAACGGGACAACAATTATTGTTGGGTGCTTATTCGACATTAATGCGTGCTGTTCATAAAAAACAAGTCACACTTTATACTCGTCACGAAATGCTTGACCTGGTTATGGTTGATGGTCGCGCTCGTGGAATTATTGCACGTGACCTTGTAACCGGAAAACTGGAACGCTTTTCGGCTCATGCTGTGGTAATTGCAACCGGTGGATACGGAAACACATTCTTCCTTTCTACAAATGCAATGACTTCAAATGGCTCTGCAGCATGGCAGTGCTATAGAAAAGGCGCATATTTTGCAAACCCATGTATGGCGCAAATTCACCCTACTTGTATTCCTGTTCATGGCGAATTTCAATCGAAACTTACGTTGATGTCGGAATCTCTTCGTAACGACGGACGCATCTGGGTGCCTAAAAAACTGGAAGATGCAAAAGCAATCCGTGAAGGTAAATTGAAACCTACACAGTTAAAAGAAGAAGATCGCGATTATTATCTCGAACGCCGTTATCCGGCTTTCGGTAATCTTGTTCCACGTGACGTAGCTTCGCGTGCAGCAAAAGAACGTTGCGATGCCGGTTTTGGCGTTGGTACAACGGGTTTAGCTGTATATCTTGATTTCAAAGAAGCTATTGAACGCTTGGGAAGAAAAGTGGTTGAAGATAAATATGGCAACCTTTTCCAAATGTACGAAAAGATTGTTGATGAGAATCCTTACGAAACTCCAATGATGATCTTCCCTGCAACTCACTATACAATGGGTGGTATCTGGGTTGATTATGAATTGATGACAAATATTCCCGGACTATTCGCTATCGGCGAAGCTAATTTCTCTGACCACGGCGCAAACCGTTTGGGCGCTTCAGCTCTGATGCAGGGATTGGCTGACGGTTATTTTGTTTTACCTTATACAATTCAAAACTATCTGGCAGATCAAATCCAAGTACCAAGATTCAAAACTGACCGTCCTGAATTTGATGCAGCTGAAAAGGGTATCAAAGATAGAATCAACAAACTAATGAATATTAAAGGAACTCATTCTGTTGATCATATCCACAAAGAACTTGGACACATCATGTGGGAATATGTTGGCATGGGACGAAGCAAAGAAAGTCTTGAAACAGCAATTGAAAAACTGAAACAATTGAAGAAGGATTTCCTTACTAATCTTCGCATCCCCGGAAATAATGAAGATATGAATGTTGAACTTGAAAAGGCACTGAGACTGCAAGACTTTATCGAAATCGGAGAATTAATGGCTCACGATGCACTCGACAGAGAAGAATCTTGCGGAGGTCACTTTAGACTAGAACATCAAACACCTGAAGGTGAAGCATTACGTGATGACGAGAAATTCTCGTACGTTTCTTGTTGGGAATATCAGGGCGAAGATAAAGCTCCTGTAATGAATAAAGAACCGCTAGAATATGAATTTGTGGTTCGCCAGCAACGTAATTATAAATCGTAAAAAGTTACTACAATCATGGATAAAAATATAAATATCAAACTCAGAATTTGGAGACAGAGAAGTCCCAAGGAAAAAGGACATTTCGAAAATTATGAACTCCAAGATATCTCACAGGGAAGTTCATTTCTGGAAATGATGGATATCCTAAACGAAAAACTGGTCAACGAAGGAAAAATACCTGTTGTTTTTGATCACGACTGCCGTGAAGGTATCTGTGGAATGTGCAGTCTTTATATCAACGGACATCCTCACGGACCTGACGAAGATATTACAACTTGCCAATTGCACATGCGTAAATTCGACGATGGTGACACAATCACCATAGAACCTTGGCGTTCAGCAGCTTTTCCCATTATCAGGGATTTGATGGTAGATCGTAGTGCTTTTGATAAAATAATGCAAGCTGGTGGCTATGTTTCAGTAAATACCGGAGGTACACCTGATGCAAATGCAATTCTTATTCCAAAGAAAAATGCAGATGCTGCAATGGATGCAGCTGCTTGTATTGGATGCGGAGCTTGTGTGGCTGCTTGTAAAAATGGATCAGCAATGCTTTTTGTTTCTGCTAAAGTTACTCAATTAGCTCGATTACCCCAAGGAAAACCTGAAGCTGCAAGGCGCGCAAAAACGATGGTAGCAAAAATGGATGAACTTGGATTTGGTAACTGTACAAACACAGGTGCCTGCGAAGTTGAGTGCCCAAAAAACATTTCCATTACCAATATTGCTCGACTAAATCACGAGTTTTTGAAAGCTAAAATCAGCAGCTAACTATCAAAGATTATAAACTTACAATATTACAAAGCGTTTATTACAACTAAACGCTTTGTTTTTTTATAATCGTTAAATAAAGATGTGTAATTTTCATAAACCTTTTTGCTTTATCTTTGTCTAACTAAAGTGAATTCGTTCTATTGTATTAATTCGCTGAATTTAATTTCACTAAATAGAAGAACAATGAAAACAAAGAAAACAATTATGAGCATAGCAATAGTAATATTGTTGTCTATGCTAAGTTTACCAGCTTTTTCACAAGTTAAATTTGGTATAAAAGCTGATGTCGGTTTAAGTAATCCAACATTTAGTACAAGTGCGATAAAAGTAGAAAACATGACATCTTACAGTGTTGGTCCGACAGTTGAAGCAATGTTTCCCACTCCGGGCATACGCATAGGATTAGAAGCATCACTTCTTTATAACGATAACCGCATGACTGTTTCTTCTTTGGAAGAAGGTACAACTTTCAAACAGGATGTAAATAACCGATACTTGCGTCTCCCTGTAACAGCAAAGATAAAATTCGGTTTATTAGGTTTACCATTACGTATTTATGGTGATGCTGGCCCTTATCTTGACTATCTGATTGACGGTGAAAAAATTGACACCCAACAGATTGGTAACGACATAGAAACTAAAAAGTTTGGTGCTGGAGCTACTTTTGGTGCCGGAATAGAAGTACTGAACTTTATTCAGGTGGGCGTTAATTATAATGTTCAACTAACTGATGATTATGCTGCTGACACTCCAAACTGGGGCGATCCTTTGAATGGGAAAAGAAATAACTGGTCACTTTCAGCAGCTGTTTATTTCTAAATAATGTTTGCAGACGTAATACTTCCACTTCCGTTATCCGAAACTTATACCTACTCAGTTCCGGCTGAAATGTACGGAAAAATTGGCTTAGGCTTTAGAGTTATTGTGTCTTTTGGAAGCAGAAAATATTACACTGCAATAGTAATAAAATTACATAATAATGCCCCTAAAGGCTTTAAAATAAAAGAGATCCATTCTCTTATCGACACTCACCCAATTGTTCTTGAGAATCAATTAAAATTATGGGAATGGATTTCTTTTTATTATCTCTCAACACTTGGATATATATACAAAGCTGCGGTACCGTCACAGTTTAGAATGGAGAGCGAGACTTTTCTTTCACTTAACCATATTGATTTTACTGATATTGAATTAACCCCAACAGAATCAAAGATTTGCGATTATTTACAATTAGGGAAACCTGCTAAAATCGCCCAGATAAGCAAAGACCTGAAGATCAAAAACATATTACCTCATATATATTCGCTTACTTCAAAAGAAGCCATAATTTCTAACGAAAACATACATCAGAAATTCATTCCTAAAACTGAGAATCATCTGCGCATCAATCCGGAAATTGACAATAAGGATATTCCCACTTTGATAGGTAAAGCAGTCAAACAGCAACATCTTTATAATCTATTTATTGCATTACTGGCTGAAAAAAAAGTGACATCACTAAATCGGAAAGAATTATTAGAACTGACTCAGTTTTCATCGGCAGTATTAAACGGTCTGCTTGCTAAAAATATTCTCATTCAGTTTCCTATGATTGTAGATCGTCTAAATTCTGATGATGAAATCAAAAGAGAACCTTTTCCTTTGAATGCATCTCAAGAAAAAGCACTCGTTGAAATCATGAAATGTTTTCAATCTAAAAACACGTGCCTTTTACATGGCGTAACTTCGAGCGGAAAGACTGAAATATATATTCATCTTATTGAACAAATGTTTGCCAAAAGTAAACAGACACTATATTTGGTTCCCGAAATAGCACTTACAACACAATTAACAAAACGACTTAAAGAAGTATTTGGAGCAAAACTTGGCATCTATCATTCCAAAATAAATGATAGTGAACGTACAGAAATATGGCAAAAAATGTTGTCCGATAATCCTTACGAAATTATTATTGGAGTCCGTTCGTCTCTGTTTCTACCCTTCACAAATTTGGGATTGGTTATTGTTGACGAAGAACACGAAACTAGTTATAAGCAACAAGATCCTGCTCCGAGATATAATGCGCGTGACTCTGCGGTTATGTTAGCCTATCTGAATCAAGCCAAAACATTATTAGGATCTGCAACTCCTTCTTTGGAAACATACTTCAATACTAAATCAGGTAAATATGGTCTGGTAACACTGACAAAAAGATATGAAGATATCCAGATGCCTGAAATCATCTTTGAAAACACCAAAGAATTGCATCGAAAAAGAAAAATAAAATCTCTTTTAGCTCCTAATCTGATTGATCATATAAATGAAGCAATTGAAAGCGGGGATCAAGTAATTCTGTTTCGAAACAGAAGAGGTTTTGCCCCCATGGTTGAATGTAAAACCTGCGGTTGGACACCAAAATGCAAACATTGTGATGTCACACTGACTTATCATAAACATGGAAATGTTTTGCGTTGTCACTACTGTAACACGGTCTATAAAATGCCGGTTGAATGCTTGTCATGTCACGAAAAAGATTCTCTTGAAACACTGGGCCAAGGAACTGAGCAACTTGAAGAAGAGGCAACTAAATTATTTCCTCAGGCCGTTGTTGCGCGATTAGACAGCGACAGCACTCGTTCTATAGATTCTTATAGCAAAATCATTAATGATTTTCAAGAAGGAAAAGCACAAATATTGGTAGGCACTCAAATGCTATCGAAAGGTCTAGATTTTGATAATGTCAGTATCGTTGGGATAATATCCGCCGACAGTCTAATGAATTACCCCGATTTTAGATCTTTTGAGCATGGTTTTCAGTTAATTATGCAAGCAAGCGGTCGTAGTGGACGAAAGAACAAGCAGGGAAAGGTATTTATTCAATCGGGTGATCCGGAACAACCAATTTACCAGTTTATCTCGAATAACGACTATGAAAGTTTCTTCACGATGCAACTAGCTGAAAGAAAGCTATTTAAGTATCCGCCATATTATCGACTCATAAAAATTATCATCAAGCACAAAGAAGAAAAGATTGTAGAAAGTGCAGCATCATATTTGACAGGAATACTTAAACAATCATTAAATGATAGGGTTTTAGGTCCATCGCGACCTGTAATTGGAAGAATCCAACAGTACCATATCCGTGAAATATTATTGAAGCTTGAGATAGGACTTTCCTCCCATTTAGTGAGAGAATCATTGAAAAAAGCTGAAAACATTTTCCGCAAAACCCCGGAATTCAAATATACTACATTACATTTTGATGTTGATCCGATATAGAATTCGGTAATTATTCATTGTCGAATAAAATGAATTTACAAATTGTTATATGTTGATTCAATAAAAAAAAACCGGTATTATATAAATACCGGTTTTTACTTTTAATAATCACTTCGTTCACACAAAGCATTATTTCATTTCAATTTCTTCTTTCAGATCAATTTCGTTTCCATCTTTGTCATAGAAAATGTACTGGAGGAATCCTAGTTTTTGATTAGGTACAATCTTCATCCCAATTCCATACTTTCTTTTCCACTTTAGTTTCAACGAAATCAATCCTTGTTCTACATACGCTGCCACATAAGGATGAATGTGCAGACTGAATTTCTTCACTTTTAGCTGATTTGATAAATAATCAATTTTTCTTTCCAGAGTATCGGTGAAAAGAATTGATGATTTTATTTTTCCTTTACCAAAGCAAGTGGGGCATACTTCGCTAGTGGTAACTTCCATTTCGGGTCTAACACGTTGACGAGTAATTTGCATTAAACCGAATTTACTGAGTGGCAAGATATTATGTTTAGCCCTGTCTGCAGCCATAAATTCCTGCATCTTTGCCAGTAATTTATTCCGGTGATCTCCAGAGTGCATATCGATAAAATCTACTACAATAATTCCTCCCATATCACGGAGTCGTAATTGTCGTGCAATTTCCTCTGCAGCAGCGACATTCACTTCGAAAGCATTATCCTCTTGTCCCAGAGAAGTTTTGTTTCGGTTGCCGCTGTTAACATCAATCACATGCAATGCTTCAGTATGTTCAATAATTAAATATGCACCATTTTTGAATGTAACCGTAGTTCCAAAAAGAGATTTGACCTGTTTGGTTACACCAAAATTATCCAAGATAGGTAATGCTCCATTGTATAATTTTACAATGTTTTTTCTTTCAGGTGCAATTAATTCTACATAATCAGCAATCTGGTTATACACATTCTTATCATTGATGTGTATCTGTTCAAAAGATGGGCTAAAAATATCCCTGAGTAAAGCGACAGTTCTTCCCGTTTCTTCATAAATAAGCGAAGCGGGTTTTGCTTTTACTATTTTCTCACTTGTTTCTTCCCATCGTTTGACCAATGTTTTCAGTTCAGCATCAAGTTCAGCTACTTTTTTACCTTCAGCATTTGTGCGAATGATTACACCAAAATTCTTTGGTTTAATACTCTGAATGAGTTGACGTAATCGAGCGCGTTCTTCGCGTGACTTTATTTTCTGAGAAACAGATACCCTATCAATAAAAGGTATAAGAACCATAAATCGTCCGGCGAAAGATATTTCAGCTGTAAGTCTTGGACCTTTGGTAGAGATTGCCTCTTTAGCTATTTGTACCAAAATTTCCTGTCCAGATTTCAGCTTTTCTGAGATAAGTCCATCTTTTTCGATGATGGGTTTCAACTTAATCTTCTGAACTTGCGTAACCTTTTTTTTATCAGCAACTGTTTTCTGAAAATCAACAATTGAATTGAATTCTACCCCTAAATCTAAATAGTGAAGAAAAGCGTCCTTTTTATGTCCCACATCCACGAATGAGGCATTGAGGGCGGGCATAAGTTTTTTAACCTTGCCCAAATAGATATTTCCAACCGCAAAAGATTCATCTTGAGCCTCCTGTTGTAATTCAACAAGTTTTTTATCTTCAAGAACCGCAATGGTTATCTCATTAGGTTGAACATCTACTACAAGTTCGCTTACCACAATTTTTTTTTGTTTTTAATGTTCTTAAGTATAAGTTCTGTTCATTAAAGGTTGGTGCTCATCACAAGTACCATTGTTTATACAGAAAGAACAAACTTAAGACTAATAATTTAAGTTTGTTCTTTTTGGAAAAATTGTCAAAAAAAATATAGACTTACTTCTTCTTTTTATGTCTATTTTTTCTCAGTCTTTTTTTCCTTTTATGAACAGACATCTTATACTTTTTTCTTTTTTTTCCGCTTGGCATTTTAATTTTCCTTTATTATTTGTTAATACTTTTTACTTGAGCAACAAATGTTTTTGAAGGTTTGAATGAAGGGATGTTATGTTCTGGAATGATGATCGTAGTATTTTTTGAAATATTACGAGCAGTCTTCTGAGCTCTTTTCTTCACGATGAAGCTTCCGAAACCTCTTAGATACACATTTTCATTTTTAGCCAATGAATCTTTTACAACATCCATGAAAGATTCAACGGTTGCAAGGACAGATGCTTTATCAACTCCTGTATTTTTTGCAATCTCGTTTACAATGTCTGCTTTAGTCATATTGTTAATTTTATAATAATAAGATTGTTATAAGTAATTTTTTGGATTGCAAAGATATAGCTTTTTTTGTAACCTCAAAAATAAAACACATGCAAATTCACATTTTTATTGAAAAAACTTCAATAGAACTGTTTTTGATGTAGTTTTGTACAAAGATAAGAAATAAATGTCACAAGTCCATAATAATGTTTCAATTAGCTTTTCATTACAAAAATGGTATGAAATAAATAAAAGAGATTTACCATGGCGAAAAGCTACAGATCCCTATATAATATGGATATCAGAAATCATTTTACAGCAAACACGTGTAAATCAAGGTCATGATTATTTTATACGCTTTACTAACCGCTTTCCTGATGTAGAATCACTTGCAAAGACAACAGAAGAAGAAGTATTGAAACTATGGCAGGGACTAGGTTATTATTCTCGCGCAAGAAATCTACATACCGCTTCAAAACAGATAGTTACAGACTTTAAAGGTAAATTTCCTGAAAGTCACCAAGACATTTTATCTTTAAAAGGAGTTGGCGAATATACAGCAGCGGCAATTTCGTCCATTGCATTTAATCAGCCATATACTGTAGTTGATGGTAACGTGAACAGAGTAATTTCCCGATTATTTAGGGTAGAAAATAAGAAAGAAATTACTGTTTTCGCCCAAACGATACTCGACACAAAAGATCCAGGCACACATAATCAAGCACTTATGGAGTTAGGAGCCTTGGTGTGCACGCCACAAAATCCTCTTTGTTATGATTGTCCGATCGCCAATTTTTGTGAAGCATACATAAATAATGAAGTTCCAAAATATCCTATAAAGAAAGTAGCACAAAAAAACAGAAACAGATATTTCAATTACTTCCATATAATTTATGACGAGAATACATATATAAGAAAGCGCAAAGGAAAAGACATCTGGTTAAATCTGTATGAATTTCCCCTGATAGAAACACCTAAACAAATTAATCTATCCGAACTGATTGGACATGAGCAATATATAAAACTATTTGGAAATTTGTCACAATTAGACCTGAGTCGCATCCTGTTGATAAAGCATATTTTGACCCATCAAACAATATATGCAACCTTCTACCAAATTAAAATACCGGTAACCCAACAATTTAGAATCGGTGAAGAATTTTTGTCAATTAAAGAGAAATATTTGGAAAAATATCCCATTTCAAGACTAATCCATAAATATTTGGAAAAATGTCAAGAATAAAGATTTCTAATTATGATTTTATTTGCTACATTTGTTGCGATAACAATTTTTAATCTAATTCTTTAAATTAATAATTATGTCTGTAAATAAAGTTATTTTAATTGGGAACGTTGGTAAAGAACCGGATATTAAGTATTTCGACAATGACAATGTGAAAGCAAATTTCTCATTGGCAACAAACGATAGAGCTTATACTGCGGCAAATGGTACACAGATTCCTGAAAGAACAGAATGGCACAATATTGTGTGTTGGAGAGGTTTGGCTCAAGTAGTAGAAAAATTTGTAAAAAAAGGAACAAAAATTTATGTAGAAGGTAAGATACGTTCACGTACATACGATGATTCTAATGGAGTAAAAAGATATATTACCGAAATTAATGCAGATAATATTGAAATTCTAAGTGGAAGAGATTCACAGTTTGGCGACAATCATGACAAAAATGATTCTTCATTTACCACTGAAAGAATGCCAGACAGTTTAAGTGAAAATTCAGAGATTGATGATTTGCCTTTTTAAATAATTGATATTAATTTTGTAGGAGAATGTTTTAGCCTCATTTTATGGGTATTAAACATTCTCTTTTGTTTCACTAAATATATACAATTTGGATCCCGACCCGTTATCTTTATTATTACTGACAGGAAACCTACTTACTGCATCTTATCCTGTCACTTATTTTCTATTGCTGGCTCTGCTGGTATTACTCATTATAATAAACGCCATTATATCCGGTTCAGAGAGAGCATTATTCTCAATTGACCAAAAAGATCTAGATGGCAGTCGTTTAAACGATAAAATTAACAAAACGCGTATTGGCCATTTATTAGATGACTCTCAAATGTTGTCTGCATCAATAACAGCAACATATAACTTTGTAAATATAAACATCATAACCCTTTGCACATATCTATTAAATCAACTCCCCTATTTTGCAGATAAAAGCAACGGTCTTATATTAGAAATACTTATTTCCTTTTTATTAGTAATCATTTTCATCGAGATAATCCCCAAATTATACACTTCACAAAACCCATTGAAATTTGCAAACAGTCATGCCGGTTTTATCAACGTTATTTATCGGGTAACCGGAACATTAATTAAACCATTTATCAGAACATTGGTAAACAATTCCAATGCTTCGTTACAGCGTAAGCATGAAATTTCTATGGACGACTTATCTAAAGCGCTGGAAATCACCTCCGGCGAGAGTCCTAAGAACCAAGAAAAGGACATGCTTGAAGGTATCATCCGATTTAGAGATAAGATAGTTGACGACATACTTATTCCCAGAACAAATATCATTGTTTTGGATAATAAAACCACATTTAAGGAAGTCATCAAATTTATTGTAGATGCTGGTTTTTCTCGAATACCCGTATTTGATAACAGTCCCGATAATATCAAGGGAATTTTATATGTGAAAGACCTGTTACCATTTCTTGGAAAACCCGACACCTTTAAGTGGCAAACCCTTATCAGGAACGCATATTTTGTACCCGGAACAAAGCGAATTGATGACCTATTAGAAGAATTTCGTACAAACAAAAACCATATGGCCATTGTTGTAGATGAATACGGAGGAACAGCGGGTCTTGTTACAATGGAAGATATTCTAGAAGAGATAGTTGGCGACATTAGCGACGAGTATGATGAAGACATATCCACATACACCCTGATGCCGGATGGGTCCTATATTTTCGAAGCCAAAACCACTTTAGAAGATTTTATAAAAATCACCAACTTGCCCGCAGATGATTTTGAGGAAATATCTGAAGATGCAGACACTTTAGCCGGTTTAATTCTGGAAATTAAAGGAGATTTTCCCAAACGTAAAGAAAGTATAGTTTACAAAGACAAATATACATTTCAGACCGAAGAACTGAATAAAAGAAGAATCATAAAAGTTCGATACATTCCACCCACGATAAATGGTTAAATAAGATGTTAGAACGAAAAGAATTTTTAGATAACAAAAGCATACTTGGCGTTTGGAAGATTACAGAAACAACTGAAGAACTATATAATCTACTTCCTGAATATTTAAAGTCAGAAGGTTCTGCGATGCTCAAAAAGATCAAGTCAGAAGCCCGCACAGCTGAATGGCTTGCAGTCCGAATCATGCTTCATAATATTTTAAACAAAGAAAAGAAAGTTGAATATAACGAATCAGGAGCACCCTATTTGACCGACAATTCTTATTACATAAGTATTTCTCACACAAAAAATTATGCAGTACTTTTACTACACCATACAAAGAAAGTAGGGATTGACATTGAAACCCGATCATCGCGCGTTGAAAAAGTAGCATATAAATTCATCTCAGATAAAGAACAGATTGATCCAAAGAAAAAAGCAACACACCAACTCTTACATTGGTCGGCCAAAGAAACTCTTTTCAAAGTTATGGAAGAGACAGAAATAGATTTCAAGAAACATCTTTATATTGAGCCATTTATCCCTTTAGAGAAGGGAGTTATCACAGCAGTAGAGTTTAAAAGTGGAAAAGACAGGAACTTTCTTATTTATTACGAAGTACATCCGGATTATGTATTAACCTGGACAACAGAAAAATAAATAACGCCTGAAAATTCAGGCGTTACTCATTTATCAGTATAATATTTTCTAATTAAACATTCAACGATACTCTTTTGAAAACAGTAACGTTCAATTCCTTATCGTTATGTTTAAGAAACTGTTCAATTGTCATTTTATTATCCTTCACGTATTCTTGTTGAAGCAAAGTTGAATCTTTATAGAATTTCTGTAAAGCACCTTCTGCAATTCTATCTAGGAGATTTTCAGGTTTTCCGGCTTCGCGCGCTTTGTCACGTGCAATTTCCAGTTCTTTTTCCTTGATCTCAGTAGGGATATCATCCGGTTTAATAGAAACAGGATTCATTGCTGCAACCTGCATTGCAACGTCCTTTGCAACATGTTCATCAACATTAGGCTTATTAAAACCAACAATAGTAGCCAGTTTATTACCCATGTGAATGTATGAAATTACAGTAGGAGCAGAAATATATTCATAAAAACCTAATTCCATTTTTTCACCCGTTGAAGCAACTTTATCAGTAATCAACTGAGAAATAGTCCCATTAGGAAGTTCAATTGCTAACAATTCTTCTTTTGTTTGTGGTTTTTGTTGCATTGCTGCATCCAAAATCATCTGAGTCAATTCAATAAACCCATCAGTTTTTGCCACAAAATCAGTCTCGCACTGTAAAGCCACGATTGCTGCATAATCGCCATCAGTAGCTGCAAGTACACAACCTTCAGAAGCATCACGATCTTCGCGTTTTGCTGCAACAGCCTGTCCTTTTTTCCGGATGATTTCCATTGCTTTATCGAAATCACCTTCTGCTTCATTCAGTGCATTTTTGCAATCCATCATTCCCGCACCGGTCATTTTGCGCAAATGCTGGATGTCTGCCATTGTTACTGCCATAATATCTTTTCTTTTTATATTTAAATTTATACTTCTACCTCGTCATCTTTAGAGAATTTACTAACCACAGCAGCATTCATAGCGTCTTTATCCTCTTTTTTCACGCGTTCTTTTTTCACTGCTTTTGATTTGCGTTCTCTGCGTGGTGCCAATGCATTTTCTTCCTCCTGATCTTCAGCAGCTTGAGCATCAGCCTTTTCGATTTTGCGTTCTTCTAATCCTTCTTTCATGCCATCGCAAATATATCCAAGAATCATGTCGATTGCTTTAGATGCATCATCATTACAAGGAATTACGAAATCGATATTTTTAGGATTAGAGTTAGTATCCACGATTCCAAAAACAGGGATACCCAATTTATTAGCCTCTTTTACAGCAATTTGTTCTTTCAATACGTCAATAATAAAAACTGCTGCCGGGAGACGTGTAAGATCCTGTATTGAACCTAAGTTCTTTTCTAGTTTGGCGCGTTGACGAGTTACTTGTAGTTTTTCGCGTTTTGATAAGGTGTCGAAAGTACCGTCCTTAATCATCTTATCGATGCTGCTCATTTTTTTAATAGCCTTTCTGATAGTAGGGAAATTGGTGAGCATTCCACCCGGCCAACGTTCAATAACATAAGGCATATTAACGCTTTGTGATCTGTCGGCAACTATACTTTTAGCTTGTTTTTTGGTGGCAACAAAGAGTATTTTTTTACCAGATTTAGCAATTTGCTTCATCGCAGCTGCAGCCTCTTCGGTTTTAGCTATCGTTTTATAAAGGTCGATAATGTGAATTCCATTACGCTCCATAAAGATATAAGGAGCCATAGCTGGATTCCATTTGCTTTTTAAGTGACCGAAGTGCGCTCCGGTTTCAAGAAGTTGGTCAAATTCTAATTTTGCCATGTTTGTTTTTAATTGTTTAAATTGTTTACTTTCTTTTTCTTCATCGAATCATAAGGTAAATTACTCGTTGGAAAGTCTTTTCCAAGAGATCAACGTCCCTATGATTTAGATACTAAACATTCAATTTTTACCGGCTTTAAGGCGGTTATAAAATCGTTCAGGGTTAATCTGTTCAAACGTAGTAAAACAGAAAAATACCCATATCGTAATTCCAAAAAATTAACGTTTTGAGAACTGGAATCTTTTTCTTGCTTTTGGCTGTCCCGGTTTTTTGCGTTCAACCACACGTGGGTCACGTGTCATGAATCCTTCTGCTCTTAGTGCAGATTTATCTTCGGGATTGATTTTAACCAAAGCACGAGCAATGCCCAATCTTGCTGCTTCAGACTGTCCTTTGAAGCCACCACCATCTAAATTGATTTTGATATCATATTTATCTGACACATTTAATGTGTTTAGAGGTTGCTTCACAATAAACTGAAGGATAGATGAAGGAAAATAATTTTCGATATCACGCTTATTGATAGTTATTTTACCTGTACCTTCGCTCATGAATATACGAGCAACAGCAGCTTTGCGTCTTCCTAATGCATTTACTACTTCCATCTTTCTTATTTAAGAGTATTAATATCTATTGATTTTGGTTGTTGTGCTTGATGAGGATGTTCAGTTCCTTCATACACATAAAGATTGTTTAAAAGTGCATCACCTAATTTATTTTTTGGTAACATACCTTTTACTACTTTTCTGAAAAGCCTATCTGGTCCTTTTTTCATCAGCTCAGCAGGAGTTTGTTCTCTTTGTCCACCAGGATAACCCGTGTAACGAAGATAAACACGATCATTCCATTTATTACCGGTAAGTTCAATCTTGTCGGCGTTTAAAATAATCACGTTATCACCACAATCTACGTGAGGAGTAAAACTTGGTTTATATTTACCTCTCAGCAATTTAGCAACTTCAGAGCATAGACGTCCCAACTTATGACCGGTTGCATCTATTGTAACCCATTCTTTTTGAGCCGTTTCTTTGTTTACAGAAATGGTTTTATAACTAAGTGTATCCACTTTTGTTTAATTTTTAAATGTTAGTAAATAGTTGATTTGATTCGCTTCCTGCTTTGTCTTGCTAAGGGACTAAAGTGCAAATAAAAAGCTATAAATCAAACTCTTAATTGACTTATTTAATAATCGGACTGCAAAGTTACAATAATTCAGTTATTTAGCAAAGGTTTTGAGTGTTATTTTTTTGAGTATAAAGCATAAAAGTGATTTTAATTCGCTTTTATCATTCATTCAAATAATGTATTTTTGCAGAAAATTTTAATTTAATGTATAGTTACAAGGAACTATTCGCACGAAATCAACTACTGCTTGGCACTGAAGCGGTTGAGTCAATAATGACTAAAAAGGTGATCCTTTTTGGGGTTGGCGGTGTGGGAAGTTGGTGCGCAGAGGGACTGATCAGGAGCGGCTTCATGAATCTGACAATAGTCGATTCCGACAGAGTGGCACCCGCAAACGTAAATCGTCAGCTTCCGGCTACCACCCAAACAATTGGCCAACTAAAAGTAGATGTGTTGCGAAATCGGTTACTCGAGATCAATCCGGATGCAGAAATTACCGCTATTCCCGAAATCTACAACCAATCGTCATCCAATTCTTTTAGATTAGATACTTACGATTATATTGTAGACGCCATTGACAGCCTGCAACATAAAGCACATTTACTGGTTGAAGCAAGCAAAACAGACGCGACAATTTTTTCTTCAATGGGAGCAGCATTGAAGATAGATCCACAACAGATACGAGTTGCGGAATTTTGGAAAGTGAAAGGTTGCTCACTTGCGTCTGCATTACGTCAATTATTCCGAAAAGGAGAATCGCCACACAAAAAGATAATGTGCGTATATAGTGAAGAGAAGAATGAGAATAAAGGTTTGGAAGATGTGCTTGAAAATATTGACGAAAAAGGGAGTTTCAAAAAATCAACCATCAATGGAACGTTGGTTCACATCACCGCGATTTTTGGGTTCACCCTGTCTGGATTGGTAGTTCAGCACATTGCCGACAATAAATAATGCAGGCACTTATATCCATAGAATATAATCTGCCTGCATATTTTATAAACTACATTTTATTTTATCCTATCGAATCCTAGTCCGTACACTCCAATAACTGAACCTTGAGAGATAAACGCTTGTTCATCAATAGATTTTACAATACGGAAAATGGTGTTCGACTCACTCTTTTTAGCCATTATCATCAACACCTTTTGAGGTTGTTTTGTATAAAAACCCGTCCCGTCCAGCACCGTGCAACCACGATGCAATTGTATGCCTATCTGCGAAGCAATTTCTTCATGATGTTTGGATACTATCAGGAATTGTACCGACTGCCTGATTCCATTTAGCACCCAATCAACACAAGTGGACATGACTGCTATAATAATGATACCCAGAACAATAGTTTCCACACTGCGGAAAATGATATATGAAGATGCAACGATAATCAAGTCAACAATAAGCATTGTCCTACCCGGGGTTACGTTTCTAAACTTATTGATTATCAAAACAATGATATCTGTTCCACCGGTACTTCCGTTAACCGACATCACCATTCCAATACCTGTACCACCAATCAGTGAGCCAATCAGTCCCGCCATCAAAGATTCTTCCATCATAATTGGAGTCCAATTGAAGGATTCAAACATGGCCAGGAATCCTGAAAGCGAAACCACTCCTACAACAGTTTTTATCAAAAAGTCGCCTCCCAAAATCCTAAATGAAAGGAGCAAAAGCACAGAGTTCAGCGCCAATACAGAAAGCGAAACAGGTATGTCGAAAGCATAATTTAGCAAGACTCCTATACCTGTAAGTCCTCCCAGCACAAATTCATGAGGTATAATAAATTGCGTTACACCCAAAGAATATGTAAAAGTTCCGAGCAAAATTGTCAGGTAGTCTTTCCAATAAAACTTTTTAAAAGTGACTTGCTTTTGCAATTCCATATTAGATTACAATATTTACGACTTTATTTGGAACAATAATTACCTTCTTTGGCGTTTTACCTTCAAGCCATCTTTGCGAGTTGGTGTGTGCCAATACCGATTTTTCTATTTCTTCTTTTGTTGCATCTGCTGAAAATTCCAATATAAACCTTGACTTGCCATTGAAAGAGATTGAGTATGGAAATACGTTTTCCTTCAGATAGTCCTCGTTATACTTAACCCATTCAGCATCGCAAACCGAGGTATTATGTCCCATTTTATGCCACAATTCCTCAGCTATATGCGGAGCAAAAGGTGCAAGACACACCAACAAGTCGTTCAATATCTGTTTATTATTACATTTCAATGTTCCCAATTCGTTTACACAAATCATGAATGCCGAAACGGAAGTATTGAACGAGAAGTTCTCAATGTCTAAAGATATTTTCTTTATAAGTTTGTGCAGAACTTTGAGTTCTTCACGTGTGGGTTCACTGTCTGAAACTGTTAAATCATCGTTTGTATAAAACAGATTCCAAAACTTGCGCAAAAAGCGGTGCACACCGTCAATACCATTTGTATCCCAAGGCTTCGATTGCTCAAGCGGTCCCAGAAACATCTCGTATAATCGGAGTGTGTCTGCTCCATATTTCTCAACAATATCATCAGGATTGACAACGTTGTACATCGACTTTGACATCTTTTCAACAGCCCATCCACAAACATATTTACCGTCCTCAAGAATAAATTCAGCTGTTTTGTACTCAGGATTCCAATTACGGAAAGCTTCCGTGTCAAGAATATCATTATGCACAATGTTCACATCCACATGAATTGGCGTTACATCGTACTGATCTTTCAAGTTAAGTGACACAAAAGTGTTTGTATTCTTTATGCGATAAACAAAGTTACTACGTCCTTGAATCATGCCTTGGTTGACCAATTTTTTGAATGGTTCTTCTTCGCACGAAACTCCCAAATCAAAAAGGAACTTGTTCCAGAAACGACTATAGACCAAGTGACCGGTAGCATGCTCTGTTCCACCGATATACAAATCAACATTGCGCCAATATTCATCGGCTTCAACAGAAACCAAGGCATCATCATTGTGCGGATCCATATATCGTAAATAGTATGCCGACGATCCGGCAAAACCGGGCATCGTATTGAGTTCCAGCGGATAACCATCATCGGTAGTCCAGTTTTTGGCACGTCCCAATGGAGGTTCACCCGTTTCTGTTGGCAAGAACTTATCCACTTCAGGCAATTCAAGCGGTAATTTATCTTCGCTCAAAGTATAGGGCATCCCGTCTTTATAGTAAACAGGGAATGGTTCGCCCCAATATCTTTGCCTACTGAAAATGGCATCGCGCAAGCGATAATTAATTTTCCTGTAACCTACTTCCCTCTTTTCTACTTCATTAATAGCAGCGGGAATGGCTTCTTTTACTGTCAACCCGTTCAGGAAATCTGAGTTAATCATGACTCCTTCTTTGGCATCGAAACTTTCTTCGGATACATCACAACCTTCAATCAAAGGAATGATGGGCAATTCAAAATATTTTGCAAAGGCATAGTCGCGACTATCATGTGCGGGTACTGCCATAATGGCTCCGGTACCATAACCGGCCAGCACATAATCAGAAATCCATATAGGAAGTTGTTCTCCTGTAAATGGATGAATGGCGTATGAGCCTGAGAATACACCTGTTACTGATTTATCGGAAATACGCTCGCGCTCGGTTTTCTTTTTGGTTTTCTCTAAATATTCGGCAACAACCTTTTGTTGTTCAGCGGTTGTCATTTGTTCAACCAGTTCACTTTCAGGAGCCAACACCATAAATGTTACTCCAAATATAGTGTCTGCACGGGTCGTAAAGATATCAAAATCTACTCCATTCTGTGTGCTGAAGTGCATTACAGCTCCTTCAGAACGACCAATCCAATTGCGTTGCGTTTCTTTCAACGATTCGGTCCAGTCAATCTTATCCAGACCAACCAACAATCGTTCTGCATAAGCTGATACACGCAAACACCATTGACGCATTTTTTTCTGTTCAACAGGATATCCTCCTCGAATAGAAAGACCTTCGCTTACCTCATCATTCGCAAGTACTGTGCCGAGTTGCGCACACCAATTTACTATCGTATCGCCTAAATAGGCTATGCGATAGTTCATCAATATTTCTTGTTGCTCTTTTTCTGTTTTACTATTCCATTCTTCGGCTGTAAACTGCATTGGCTTTGTACAGGCCATATCCATTCCATCAGTGCCTTGAGTAGAAAATACTTCTAACAGTTCAGCAATGGGCCGTGCTTGTTTTGCCTGATTGCAATAATACGAATTAAACATCTGGACAAAGGCCCATTGTGTCCATTTATAATATTGTGGCTCACAGGTTCGCACTTCGCGACTCCAGTCGAAAGAGAATCCTATCTTATCCAATTGCTCTCGGTAACGTGCAATATTTTTTTGTGTTGTTACTGCCGGATGCTGCCCGGTTTGAATAGCATATTGTTCTGCCGGAAGTCCGTAAGCATCGTATCCCATTGGATGCAACACATTGAAACCTTGAAGACGTTTGTATCTTGAAAATATATCGGATGCTATATATCCTAGTGGATGACCAACATGCAAGCCCGCACCGGATGGATATGGGAACATATCCAACACATAAAATTTAGGTTTTTCAGGATTGATAGTTGTCTTGTAAGTTTTATTATCAACCCAATTTTGTTGCCACCGTTTTTCTATATTCCTAAAATTGTATTCCATTTTCCATTATTTAAAACGGTGCAAAGATAATGAATTTATCTATAACAGACAATTGCTATTTGTCTGTCATTAAGCTTGTATACAACAGTTTTTACTCCTCGTACATCTTATCAATTATATCAGCATTTTTTTCTGCTATAAATTTGCGTTTTAGCTTGAGTGTATTAGTAAGTTCCCCTGAATCAATAGAGAAGGGATTGGGCAATATTGTGAAGCGCTTAATCTTTTCATATGATGAAAATGACGACTGACGCAATTCAATTCTTCCATACAAGAACGCGTTAATTTCGGGATTGGAAATCAGTTCTTCGCGCGTGTTGAATGCAATATTATTTTCTTTGGCATATTGCTCAAGTGCTTTATAATCAGGAACAATGAGCGCACTCGCAAACTTGCGCTGATCGGCAATCACGGCTATCTGATCAATATATTTATCTTCACCCAAAGCCATCTCAATCATCTGTGGAGCTATGTATTTGCCGTTTGATGTTTTGAACAAATCTTTGATTCGTTCTGTCATAACAAGCGTGTTGTCTTCGTTCAAATAACCGGCATCGCCTGTTCTAAAATAACCGTCTTCTGTAAATACTTTCGCGGTCTCTTCGGGTTTGTTATAATAACCTTTGGTTACAGTTCCTCCTTTCACTAGTATTTCATTATTCTCTCCAATTTTTACATCTACTTCAGGCATAACTTTGCCCACCGTACCTAAACGGAATCCGGTGTACGGAAAGCAACTTACTGTTGCCGTAGTTTCTGAAAGTCCATAACCATATATTATATGAATATCTATTGACTGCAGAAACTCATTTATGTTGTTTGATAATGGTGCACCTGCACAAGGAAAAAAGTTCCCCTTCTCCATACCTACAGCTTTTTTTACAATACTATAAACGGTCTTTTTGTAAAAATGAAACTTCAAAGAGTTACCAAATGGTGGTTTTTTACCCTCGTTCTTATATTCCAAATTGTGTTTGTGGCCTGTTTGATATGCATCGTTGAACAACCACTTCATTAATCCTTCGGCGGAATCAATTTTCTCTTTTATTCCGGCATATACTTTTTCCCAAAATCTTGGAACAGAACTCATTATTGTTGGATGAATCTGCTTTAACATGTCCTGAATCTTTGTCGGATCTGGATTTATTGCTATAGTAATTCCTTTATGAATGCAGTAATAAGACCATGCTTTTTCGAATATATGAGTCAAAGGTAAAAAACACATCGACACATCCTTATCGGAACTTCTGGTCAAACGGATATCGTGAATCTTCATTGCTGAAAGAAAATTGGCATGGGTCAACATTACCCCTTTTGATTCACCTGTTGTTCCACTGGTATAAATAATTGTAGCCAAATCTGTTGCTTTTAACTGCTTAAGCCTTACATTTACAACAGCTATTGCATGGGAATTCTCACCACTAACAATAAAGTCATCAAAATAAATAGAAGTCGAATCATCAGGTTTAATAACTACTTTTCTATCGAAAATGATCATCTTCTCAAGTACTTGATTCTCTTTTTGAACCATATAACCATGGTTGTACTGAAACTGTTCGCCCACAAAAATATATTTCAATTTTGCATCGTTCACAATATATTCTACTTGAGATGGCGATGATGTTGCATATATCGGAACCATAACTGCCTGATTTGCGTAGGCTCCAAAATCAGTATATAAATATTGTGGCATATTTTGTGAATATATACCAATATTATCTCCTGGCTTGATACCTATTTCGGACATTGCCCAGGCGGTCATCATTACTTTTTGAGAAAACTCAATCCATGAAATATTATTCCATTTTCCTGTTGCATCAGGAAACTTGAGTGCTGTTTTGTTCTGATACTTCTTTGCTTGTTCGTGAACAAGTAAACCAAGGTGAAGATATGCCATTTTGATTAATTTTATAAGAATAATAATATTTTGATATAAACAAATGTAGTCTATTTTCTGTATTTTGTGAGGTATTTGATATTTTTTCCTCATATTTTACTATTTTATCTGTATTA
>Ga0265294_10001515_pt1 | contig 31264 bp, 27 predicted proteins | sample MunlanPumphouse3_FD_192504 | JGI IMG/M metagenome (GOLD analysis project Ga0265294, IMG submission 192504) | Groundwater microbial communities from a municipal landfill in Southern Ontario, Canada - Pumphouse #3 | ecosystem: Environmental > Aquatic > Deep subsurface > Groundwater | place...
ACCTTATTTCTTTACTCCAAAGGCAGAATCAAATAAACCTTAAGTATTTGTAAAGAGAACATAATTATTGCCTTTGGGCATATGGAGTTTAGTTGATTTTGAAAGGTTGTCTAAACTCCAATCTACCCTCAATCTTAACTTTCCTTTTTAAATAATGATGATTCATTAAATTACATAGACTTTTTTGGAGAAGTTGTGACATCAATAATTAAAATGTTCAATACATTGAATAAAAGCTTAGAAATAATTTAATTTCAAACAGAAAAAAATCAACTTATTTATTAAACAGGCATTATAGAAATGGAGTGATTTTTGTAAGTGCCTTTTAAAAAATCGGGTTGTGCGGCATTCTTACACTTGCGTTTCATTTTTCCAAGATACATATATTCAAAAAAGTTAGTGCGAGGGGTGAGATTTGAACTCACGAACTCCTACGAGAATAGGCCCTGAACCTACCGCCTTTGGCCTCTGGGCAACCCTCGCACAATGCAGGATCTTACATTACAGTATCCCATAGTTGCATTCTTAATACTTAAAGATTCCCGTTGACTATCTTAATATAATTTAAGCATCTTTCTAAAAAAAGAAAAGAAATTGAAGGGGAATTCAGGCCATCAATTTCAGGATGATTGCTTTATGGGCATGTAGCCGGTTTTCAGCTTCGTCAAAAACTACAGAATGGGGCCCTTCCATAACCTCGGCTGAGATTTCTTCGCCTCTGTGAGCTGGAAGACAATGTTCCACAATTACATCGGGTTTTGCAAGGCTTAAAAGTTCCATATTGACCTGATATCCGGCAAGATCCCGAAGCCGTTTTTCCTTTTCAGCTTCGTCTCCCATGGAAACCCAGACATCGGTATAAATAATATCCGCATCCTTTGCAGCCTCTTTTGGATCCTCGGTAATAGTAATCTTTCCACCCAGAGCCCGGGCTTTTTCAACAAAAGCCTTATCCGGTTTGTAGCCTTCAGGACAGGCCGCAGCAAATTCCATTCCCACAAGGGCACAGCCTAACATTGCGGAATGGCAGACATTGTTTCCGTCTCCTACCCAGGCGAATTTTAGTCCCTCAAGCTTGCCTTTGTACTCTACAATGGTCATAAAATCCGCAATAATCTGGCAAGGATGTTCGATATCTGAAAGGGCATTTATCACGGGCACACTTGCCCCTGCAGCAAGCCTTGTCACGGTTTCGTGGCTGTAGACCCTTGCAATAATGCCGTGGACATAGCGGGAAAGAACTGCAGCGGTATCTTCAAGCGTTTCGCCTCGCCCGATCTGGATATCCTTCGGGTTGAGATAAAGGGCATGTCCTCCGAAATCGGTCATTCCAACCTCAAAAGAAACCCTTGTCCTTGTGGATGATTTTTCAAAGATCATGGCAAGGCTTTTGTTCTTCAAAAGTTCGCTCACCTTGCCTGCTTTGCGCTTTTCTTTAAGGTCTATTGCCGACTCGATAAGTTCCAGAAGCTCCTCACGGGAGAGATCGGTTATTGAAAGCAAATCCTTCATTTTGAATCAACTCACTTAATCTTAAACAAATTAGAGAACTATTTTACAAATTAGAAGTATTTTCATATACAAATTCAAAACTGCAATTAAAAACCCCAATTTGAAGCTGCAGTTTTTTCCGGGCTTATTTAGCCTCTGATTTCCTTCATATGAGCAACTCTTTTCTGAATTAGCACGGAAGTTCCAATATCCTTTCTTGAAAAGAGCTTTCCTTCGATATTTTGAAGCGCTTGCTGAGCAATTTTTTCGGCCTCTTCAATCGTATCTGCGCAGCCTACGACCGCAATGGCCCTCGAGCCTGTAGTATATACTTTTCCATCTTTTTCATAAACACTGGCATAGTAAAGGGAGGCTTTTCCAAGATCTCCTACTCTTACCTCGCAGTCTTTTTCAGGAGAATCCGGATACCCTGCAGGCACTGCATACTTACAGACCGTAGCTTTTTTGCTGAAAGTTAGGGGAAGGGCGTTTAGCGTTTCCTTTGTCACAGCCTCCATAAGCTCTACAAAATCGGTCTCGATTAGCGGAATCACATTCATAGCCTCAGGGTCTCCGAATCGGGCATTGAATTCTATAACCTTAGGGCCTTCGGCTGTGAGAATAAACTGTCCATAAAGGACTCCTTGGTACCCTGTTCCGGTCTCTTCTAAAAGGGCTTTTACAGTCTCTTTCATGATCCCTTTTGCTTTTTCAAGGTCTTCAGGCAGCATAAAGGGTAGAAGTTCGCCGGAATCGGTATATGAGCCCATGCCTCCTGTATTGGGGCCAAGGTCTTCTTCATAGGCTCGTTTATGGTCCTGAACTGCCGGGAAGAAGGCAAGGTTTTTTCCGTCCACAAAAGCCTGAACCGTAAACTCTTCGCCTACAAAACGTTCTTCAATTACAACGGAATCCTTTGCGAGTAATTCGCTTGTGTAGGCTTTTGCGGCCTTTAGATCCGGAAGCTGATCTCCCATAACTTTGACGCCTTTTCCGCCCGTTAAACCGGCAGGCTTAACCGCAACGTCTCCTAGTTTTTCAATAAAAGCATGGGCAGGTTCTTCTTCAGTGAAGACTTCATATGCAGGGCAACCTTCAATTCCGTATTTTTTCATGAAATTCCGGGCCCAGGCTTTGTCAAACTCAAGGATTGCACAGGCTTTTTTTGGGCCCACAACAGGAATGCCAGCGTCCCATAAAGCGTCTGCAACTCCTGCTGCAAGCGGGGCTTCAGGCCCTACAAAAGCTATCTCGATTTTTTTGGCTCGTGCATACTCAACTATTTTTGCGACTTCGGTTTCCTTTTCAAGCAGAAAATCCTTGCAAAGGGTTGCAATCCCTGGGTTTTTGCGGGACATTACCGCATAGAGAAAGGGCTCATGCTTGCTTTTTTTAATCGCTTCTGCAATGGCATGTTCTCGACCGCCGCCACCAATAAGTAAAACATTCATATATTGTTCTCCGTTTGAAAATATTATCCTAACCGTTGAAATATTATTGAAGGGATTTTGAGAAAGGAACAAGAAATAAAGCTGATCCAGCCCAAAAAGCCTTGCTCCAAGCTTTCTGGGCTGCAAGAAAAGGCTTGTGAAAGCCATTAAAAGGCAGTGAAGTTTCCTGCCTGTTTTTATAGGCTGTAATTTGGTAGTCTGTGCCTGTAATTTAGTAGCTTTTATTTGTAGGTTTTAGCTTTGAATTTTAGCCTTAATTTCAAACTTTGATAGTCAATAATTTTCCAGCCTGTTTAGGACCGGAGATTTCCTAATTCTCTATTTCTTCAAATAAATATCTTCCCGTGGATTTTCTCTAAAAAATATAAAAAAACTGCACGCGGAAACCCTAGAACCAAAAAGGGAAAGAAATGAAAATAAATACGGTCTGAAAAGCTGTTGCGTGAACTACCCCTGATAAAGACTCAGGGGGGTTCCGCTGCGTTCTAATAAAATTAGTAAGGCTAGTTGCTTGACTAGGGGTTAGGGGGCTCGTGAGTAAGAAGGGCATTAGGAAAATACGCTCAGTTTAAAATAGGCTTAAATCCTGTTTCAAAATCTCTTTTTATGAAAAAGTAGCTCATTCTTTATTAAATATGTTACGTTAATTAATATATATACATTATTTTTTTATAAAAACGACATCATTAAATATCTCAACTAATACAATAAAATATGGATAGGCGAGTACAAAAGAAGATATGGGGGTGTGTCAGGGTTGCTTTCATTATCATCACATCCACCCCTAGACACACCCTTTGTAGAAATCTTCCCCTCCTCTATATTTTTATTCTGTCTATTTCTATCCTTAAAGTCCGAATCTCTTTTTTCTGCTCCTCTTTTTGTTTTCATTCCTTCTTCACTTTTTTACTCCCAAGGATCCTCACTATTAGCATGCTGATTTCAAAAAAGATTATCATGGGTACAGCTACCATGAGCTGGCTAAAAACCTCTGGGGGAGTTATTACGGCTCCTATAAAAAGGAAAAGGATATAGAGGTGTCTTCGATAAGTTACAAGAGTTTCGTATTTTACAATTCCACTTCTTGTAAGCAGAGTCAGGACTAGCGGAAGTTCAAAGATTAGCCCGAAGAGGACTGTTGCAGCTGCTGCAAAGGTTATAAATTTAAAGATGGAGTAAGTCGCAATTGCTCCTGCTCCGGCTGCGCTTAGGTATAGATATTTAAGGAATAAAGGCAACATCAAAAAATAAGCATAAGAGGCTCCGAGCAGAAACATAAGGCCCGCAGTTCCGATTAAAAGGATTATGTGACGCGTTTTTATAGAGCTTGGATTCTTGATTGAAAAGCGGTTTTTAAGGCTTTTCCAGATGTAATAAATTACCAGAGGCAAAGCTAAAAGTGCCCCAATTATAAAGGAGAGCTTGAGCTTGAGTATCATCACTTCAAGCGGAGTTACATACACAAGCTTTGCTCCTTCGGGAAGCAGGTCCGTCTTTATTTTCTCAATGAGAGGGCCTGTAAATTGAAAGGAGACGGCTATGCCTAAAAAGAGGGTTGCTGCGATAAAAAAGAGTTTTTTTCGCAGGGTCAGCAGGATAACACTTAAATTTTCGATTGCTTCAGACATGGGTAGTACCTTTTCGAGAACGGAAAGTTTATCTCGCTTAAATTAGGTCTTCAAAGAAGCCATTTTTGAACTTGTTCAAAAGCTCAATTTTGAAAAGAATATCAAGGATAAAATCTACAAAGCTACTTCAATGAGAATATCTGCTTAATAAAAATTCCGATATAAATATATTAAATTAAGCCCAACCAGAGGGCAGAAAAAATGAAATCTCAGGCTAAAAACGAGCTAAATTCGGGTTTTCCTAATTGCGGAGGAGCTTAATGTCAGGAAAACCTGAAAAATCGGAAAACTCGGGAAAACCAAAAAACCCGAAAAATAAGGAAGACTTAAAGCTTTCTGCCAGCCGAGAGGCTGCATCTGGAAAGGCAGCTTCTGAAATTCCTGCATCCGATGGAGTGCCCGGAGACTTTGAAGAACCCCTTGTCGCTCACCTAAAAGAGCTTCGAAAAAGGCTCTTTTTTGTCTTGGGCTGGCTTTTGCTTGGAATGCTGCTTGCATATCCTTTTTCAGAAAAAGCTCTTGAAGTTATCTGGAACGAATTTCTAAGCTCAAGTGTGGACATGGCAGTCTACTCTCCGCTTGAGTGGGTTTTATCCCGCCTAAAGCTCTGCTTTGTCTTTGCCCTTTCAATCTCAATTCCTCAGCTGCTCTATCAGCTCTACCGTTTTGCAGGTAAAGGACTTTACCCTCATGAAAAAAGCTTTTTGCGCAAAGTAGTTCCAGCCTCTTTTCTCCTCTTTGTATTTGGAGCCGGGATAGGCTACTTTTTGGTTCTACCCTTACTTTTTAAATTCCTAATCGTCTACTCAGGCGACCTAGCCTCAGCTCAACTTTCGGTCCACAACACTCTCTCGGCGGTTACAACCATTCTTGCAGGTTTTGGAATAGTCTTTCAGGCTCCTTTACTTGTGGTTTTTGCTGTGAAGATGGGAGTGCTCAGATCCGAAACCCTGAAAAAACAGCGGGTTTTGGTCTACAGTCTCCTTGCAGGCTTTGCCCTTTTTCTCTCCCCAGATCCGACTTTTATCTCCCAAGCTCTTGTAGCGCTTTTGCTTGTAATTCTTTTCGAGTTTAGTCTGATTCTTGTCAGGTTCTTCTGAAATTTAGGAGCCAAAAAAGAATGCTTTTGCAAGAATTTTTATATTCCTTGGTGAATAATAGGTTCCAATGATTGGGTCTAGCGAATTGATTGCAATTCTTATTGCCGCAGTCTTTCTCTTCGGCCCCCAGAAACTTCCCGAACTTGCGCGTTCCCTCGGAAGTGCGTTTGGAGAGTTTAAGAAGGCCCAACGGGCGGCTGAACTTGGGCTTACGGACTTTGATGCATATGCCCGAAGCAAGCCGGGAGAGGATGGAAATAATGAAAAAGAAAGAGAAGATGCCGGAGCTGAGCTTAGAAGCGTACTGGAATCCGGGCCTTCAATTTCAGAAAATACCCTTTCAGAAAGGGAGCTGAAGAAAAGAGAAAAGAATTGTAGAAAATAAAATGCATATCCCTCTTCAATTTCATAGAAGGATTATTAAGAAATAATATGGAGTTCATTTAATGCCCATGCTAGATTTTCAAAAGCCTGAAAATCAAAACCCTAAAAACTCCAGCCTAAGAAAACGAATATTAGAGGTATAAATCATGATTGGCGGGTTAGGTCCCACAGAACTGGCACTTATATTAATATTAGTAATGATCCTCTTTGGAGCGAGCAAGCTCCCTGAACTTGCCCGGTCCATGGGAAGCTCCGTTGGAGAATTTAAGAAAGCTCAAAAAGAATCCGAGCAATCCCTAAAGGAGTTTGAAAAATCCTTAAAAGAAACCCCTGAGACAAAAACAAAAGTCCAGGAAACTGCAGAAAAACTAGGGATTGATATAAGGGGCAAAAGCGATGACCAGCTCCTAGAAGAGATTCAAAAAAGGGCCGAAAAGCCAAAAGAAGTTTCCGAACCCTGAAGCCCAGGTTTAAACCTGGACTTTCGCTCCTTTTTTTTAGTTAAAGTTTCCTTTCTTATTTTTTGTATTTTGCCCTCCATTCCCCCAAAATAGGAATCTTTTCTCCGCACTTAGGACAGGTCTTTTCAGGGGTGAGCTTGTATTCTTCGACTTTAAAAAATCCCCGTCGGATAAGGAGTTTTCCGCAGTTTGGACAGAAGGTGCTATCATACTCGTGCCCTATTACGTTGCCTACATAAACATAGTTCATGCCTTCTTCAGTCGCTATATTATGAGCCATTTCAAGAGTTTTGAGGGGGGTTGGGGGTAGCTCCTGCATTTGATACTGAGGATGAAAACGTGTGAAGTGAAGAGGGGTATCAGGCCCCAACCTCTTATATATCCACTTTGAAAGTTCCCGAAGCTCGTCTGGAGAATCGTTGTAGCTTGGAATGATCAAGTTTGTGATTTCCAGATGAATTCCAAGTTCTTTTGCAAGACAAGAAGCCTCAAGTACAGGAGCCAGTTTTGCCCCTGCAACTTCCCGATAAAATTCTTCGCTAAAGGCTTTTATATCGATATTTGCAGCGTCAAGAAAAGGAGCAATATGCTCTAAGGCTTCGGGCGTCATATAGCCGTTTGTAACGTAAACCGTGCCAAGTCCCGCATCTTTTGCAAGTTTTGCACATTCATAGGCATATTCGTGCCAGATGGTAGGCTCATTATACGTCCAGGCAATAGACTCTGAGCCCGATAGTAGGGCCCGACTAAGCAGCTCTTTTGGAGGAAGTTCTCTTGCATAGGCCTCTTCTACGGAGATCTGAGAAATTGTCCAGTTCTGGCAATGCTTGCACCTGAAGTTGCAGCCAACGGTTCCCACGGAATAGGCCGAAGAGCCAGGATAAAAGTGATAAAGGGGTTTTTTTTCTATAGGGTCCACAGCTTCGCTTGAAACCGTGCCATAAATCAGGGAATAGAGTTCTCCATCTCGATTTTCCCGAACTCTACAAATTCCTCTCCTGCCCGGAGCTATTTTGCACCTGTGAGAACAGAGCTTACACCTGACTTTATTAGCTTCAAGTTTTTCATAAAACATGGCTTTGCAAATCACATAAATCCCCATTAGCTGATTGTTTTTAAGAATAATAACGCTTCCCTTCAAAAGCTCCGGAAAAACCCTGAAAATACCCAGGGAATATAAGCGTAAACTTATCCTTGATTCTGTATGTAATATTCTGCCACCTCTTTGCTGACAGAGAGAATTCGGACAAGGATCAGTAAAAATATTAATAGAATTCTTTCCACAAATTTCCCTCAATCCCTGAAAATTAATATACAATCTTTAATATTCTATGCAATAAACGTTTAAATTTACAGCTAAACTTATATAATATTTTATATCCCTATCTAGCTTCAAACTTGCATAAAATCTTATATCTTGATTTCCATTTCAACTTACATGAAAATAATATATTTCCATTCAAGCATACATTCAAATTTTCATATGAAGTAAAGGGAGTATTACTTCGTATTTAAGCTTGACTGGATAAGAGATTGACTGGAGGAATTGCTATCACTCGGGAGCCAGCCTTTCAAAGAGGCCTTAAACTGCTTAAAAGCAAAAGGTATGCAAAAGCCATTAACGTTTTTAATAAAATATTAAGTAAGACCCCGCAGAATACAAAAGTTCTGTACAACCGAGGGCTTGCCCAGCTTGGACTTGGAAAAGCAGAAGACGCCCTTTCCTCTTTTGAGGAAGTTTTGAAAAAAGAGGAGCAGAATTCCGAAGCTTGGAGCCGGAAAGGCCAGGCTTTGCTCGCCCTTTCAAAACCAGAAGCTGCACTTCAAGCTTTTGAGCAGGCTCTTGAAGCCGAGCCTGAAAATAAAGAGGCTTTCTATGAAAAAGGCCTTCTACTTGCTAAACTTGGGAGAAAGGACGAGGCTTTAGCCTGCTTTGATGCCGCTCTCAGGCTCGATGAGGCCTTTATCGAAGCTTGGTATGCAAAAGGAAAGGTCCTTACTGATGAAGGAAAATCTGATGAGGGTTTAAAATGTTTTGAAAAAGTGCTCAGCCTTGACCCAAAACATTATAAAGCTCTTTATTTTGGAGGGTTGGGCTTTGCAAAAGCGGAAGAATATACAAAAGCAGAAGAATATTTCAATGCTCTTATCCGGCTAAATCCTAAACATAGCGAAGCTTGGTACCAAAAATGCCTTGTTCTGTCAAAGTCCGGAAGAAAAGAAGAAGCTTTAAAATGTTTTGATACAATCTTGAATAAATTTCCCAGACACGCCGAAGCCCTCTATAATATGGGAGTACTTCTCTCCGAGCTTTCTCACTTTGAGGAAGCCGAAAAGGTTTTTTCGAGACTTCTCAGGTTGAATCCGGAAAGTAAAGAAGCTTGGTTTATGAAAGGCTCGGCTCTTTTAAAACTCCTGCGTTTAAATGAGGCCATTGAAGCCTTTGAAAAAGCTATCCAGCTTGACTCTGGTTTTCTGGAAGCTTGGGACTGCAAATGTAAGGCTTTAATGCAACTTGGGGTGTATGATGAACTTTTGGAAACTTTAGATGCCCTACAGAAAATCCATCCTACTCCGGGAGAAATCTGCTACAAAAAAGTTCCTTTTCTTCTCAAACTCGGGCGGCTAGAAGAAGCTTCTGAGACCCTTGCTCGCGTAACGGATCTGCTACCCGAAAACAAGGAAGCTTGGGAAGAGCGGGGAATCGTGCTTGCAAAACTAGGCAAAATTGAAGAAGCTCTGAGTTGTTTCGATCGGCTCGCTGAGCTTGCTCCTGAATCCGCAGAGGTTCTGAAAAAGAAAATTCCTCTGCTAATAAAGCTTACCCGATTTAAAGAAGCCCTGGAGGAGCTGGAATATTGCCTTGATAAGGAGCCGGAGGAGCCGGATTTGCTTTATCAGCAAGGGCTTGTGCTCCTGGAATGTAATAACTTTGAGGCTGCTTTGCCTGTTCTTGAAAAACTGACAAAACTCAAGCCGGAATTTGAAAACGCTTGGCTGAATCTGGGTTTTGCTTATTTTTCCTTGGAGCGCTATGAAAAAGCCCTAGGAAGTTTTGAGGAAGGGCTTAGGCTTAACCCTTATCTTGAATCAGGTTGGAATAAAAAAGGCATTGTTCAGCAGCGATTGGGAAAAACAAAAGAAGCCCTTGCTTCTTTTGACAAAGCCCTAAAACTCAATCCAAACTTTGAAGCCGCTTGGAAAAACAGAGGGCTTGTCTTGCTTGAGTTGGAAGAATATGAAAAAGCGGAAGCAGTTTTTGCCAAAATCCTTAAAATAAATCCCGAAAATCCAGAAGCCCTCTATAACAGGGCAATTGCCTTATTCGAGCTTGGAAAACTGGAAACTGCTCAGGAGTCTTTTGAAAAGGTAAAGGGCCTTGATCCGGATTATCCGGGGCTTATCCCAAAGCTTGAGCAAGTTCGAGCCGAGCTTGAAGCTGATAAAAAAGCTCTGGAATTTCTCGAAAACCTCACTGCTGAGATTGGAAAGGGAAGTTTAAAATCTTCCAAACAGGCTAAGGATTCAGGTAGAACTTTAGAGGCCCTTTTGGAAAACGGAAAACTTTATTTAAAAATTGGAAAATACGCGGATGCTCTAAAAGCTTTTGAAAACGTGCTTTTGCAAGCCCCGGAATCAAAGGCTGCTTGGTATCAGAAAGGCCTTTCTCTCCTGAAACTTGAGCGTTTCGAAGAAGCGATTCAGGCTTTTGATGAAGTTATTATAAGGGACTCGGAATATGAAGAAGTCTGGACTTACAAAGGCTATGCTCAGTTAAAACTCGGAAAATTCGGGCCTGCTCTTGAAAACTTTGAAACCGTCCTTCAGGAAAACCCAGCCTCGGAAAAAGTTTGGTATTATAAAGCTTTGACCCTGCAAAAGTTGCAGCAATTAAGGGAAGCCTCATTGGCTTTTGAGACTGCGCTCAAGCTGAACCCCGAGCTTCACGAGGCTAAAAAAGCGCTGGGTTTTTGCCGCTTTGAACTCGGAGAGTACGAGGCTGCACTTCAAGCTTTTGAGGCTTACTTGAAAATAGAGCCAGAGGCTTTTTCAGTTCTTTTAAGAAAAGCTCTTGGGCTCCAGAAATTAAAAAAGCCAGAAGAAGCTGCTGAAACCTTTGAGAAACTGCTTGAGCTTGAGCCTGAAAACCCGGAGCTTTTGTACGCTCTTGGAACTGCCCGGTTTGAGCTTGAAAAATATACAGAAGCTCTTCAGATTTTTGAGCAGCTAAAGCTAGAGAATAAAGCCAAAGGAGCAGAAGAAGTAAAAACAAAAGAAGCAAACCCGGAAATAAAGAACGAGGGAGATTTAGATAAAGTAGAGGCTTTAAACGTAGGAGAAATTCTCTATATGGAAGGTCTTTCCTATTTCCGTTTGCACGAGTATGAAAAAGCGCTGGATAAGTTTACGAAACTAAGCGAGAAAGAGCCTTTAAGAATCGAGAGCTGGTATTATCAGGGCCTGACTCTTTCCGAGCTTGGAAGAGACGAGGAGGCTGCCAAAAACTTTGAAAAAGCTCTAGATTCGGCCTTTCCAGATGCTCCCTACAGACTGGGGCTTGCTCTTTTTAAAATCGGAGATTGGGAAGCTGCAATCCGAGCTTTTGAGCTGGCTCTTAAAGAGGAAAGGAATGGAGAAATTTCGGCTTCAGTGGAAGGAAAAGCAAAAATCCTTAGCCTGCAAAGTTTGGCTCTGCTAAAACTAGAAAAATTCGATGCAGCAGCCTCAGGTTTTCGAAAAGCCCTTTCCTTTGAGCCTGAAAATAAAGAAGCTCTCTCAGGACTTAGCACCGCCCTCTTTGAACTTGGAAAATTCGAAGAAGCCCTTCCGAGCTTTGAAAAACTCTTAAAAGTAGCTCCTGAGCTTGAGAGAGCTTGGTTTAAAAAAGGTTGGAGCTTAAAAGAAATTGGAAGGGAGCAAGAAGCTGTGGCTGCCTTTGAGACCTACCTTCAGTTAACCCCCGACTCCAAAGAAGCTCTTGAACTTAAAGGAGACTGTCTTTTCAGGCTCAAGCAATATGAAGAAGCAATCGAAGCTTATGCTGCGGGCCTGAAAATCGAGCCCGAATCCTCCCGCCTCCTTTATAATCTGGGGCTTGCCTGGTTCAGTTTAGGAAATTTCAAAAAGGCTCTGGAAGCTTTTGAGCAAGTTCAGAAAATGGAGCCTGAAAAAGCCGGACTTGCTCGATCTCTGGGTTTTACCCATTTTGGGCTGGAGCAATATGAAAAAGCTCTTGAGGCTTTTGAGGCAGCTGAAGCAAAAGGAGAAGCGAATCCTGAAGTTTATCGGAAAAAAGCCCTTGCTCTTTTTGAACTTGGGAAAATCGAGGCTGCAGCCGAAGCTTTAGAGCTATTTGCAAAAACAAGCACAACAGGAGCAGAAGCCGAGCTTTCTGAATCCGACTATTCCGAAACACTAGAAAAATTTAGCGAGGCTCTGCTAAAACGCGGAAAATATGAAAACGCTTTATTCCTGCTTGAAAAACTCTTAAAAGAAAAGCCCGATTCAGGGCCGGCTCTCTTTAAGAAAGCCTGTGTACTTGCCAGACTCGAAAAGCCAGAAGCTGCCCTTGAGACTTTTAGCCAGCTGCTTAAACGAGAGCCAGATTTTAAAAAGGCTTGGTATCGGAAAGGGCTTGTGCTTTTTTCCCTTGAAAGATATGAAGCCGCGCTTGAAGCTTTTGAAAAGGAAAGCTCAAAAGAAGAAAAAGGAAAACCTTTGGAAGATCCGGAACTTGAAGATGCTCTCCTTAAAATAGGGCTTTGTCAATTCCGGCTTGGGGGCTTCAAAGCCGCGCTTGAAGCTTTTAATACTCTTCTTGCCCAAAGGCCACAAGCTCCGGAAAACTGGTATAGGAAAGGGCTTTCGCTTCTGGAACTTGAAAGAGTTCAGGAAGCTTTGGATGCTTTTGAAAATTGCCTTAAATTCAGGCCCGATTTCGGAGCTGCTTGGCTACAGAAAGGCCATTCCCTTCTTGGGCTTGGCAGAGCTGAAGAAGCTGCCGAAGCCTTTGATTCTGTTCCATTTTCGGATCCTAAAAAAGCCGAAGCGCTTTACAGCCAAGCTGTTGCTCTCGCTCGCCTTCATAGGTTTGAAGAAAGTGTCCAGGCTCTTAATACCCTACTGCTGCGCTTTCCGGAGTTTTCGGAGCGCTCTGAAGCCTGCTGCAGCCTTGGAGCTGCTTTGACAGAACTTGATGAATATGAAAAAGCCCTTAAAGCTTTTGAAAAAGTTCTGAAAATCGAACCCGAACACAAAGAGGCTTTGTACAACCGGGCTATTGTGCTCTTTTCTCTTAAAAGATATGAAGAAGCTGCAAGAGCTTTTGAAGCTTTCCTTAAGGTTTTTTCCGAAACTCCTGAAGCCCTGCACTACCTTGGACTCTGTAGGCTTGAGCTAGGAGAAGAGGAGGAAAATCTAAAAGCAGCCCTGCTTAATTTTAAAAAAGCGGTGGCTTTAAACCCTGAATATGAAGCAGCCCTTTACGGAAAAGCCATAACTCTTTTTAAATTGGGAAAATTAAATGAAGCTCTTGAGGATTTTTCCAGGTTCTTAGAGCTTGCTCCTGGGAATACGGATGCTTTGAATTACAGAGGGGTTGTGTGCTGCAAGCTTGAAGCATATACAGAGGCCCTAAAGACTTTTGGCCAAGTGCTTGAGATGGAGCCTGAAAACATAAAAGCAACTTATAATGTAGGGCTTGTCTGTTTTAAGTTAAACAATTATACAACTGCCGTAAAAGCTTTTGAAGAAGCGCTTTCTCTTAACCCTTGGCATGCGCAATCCTTAAAATATCTGGGAATCTCTCTTGCAAAATTAGAAGATTACGAAGGCGCTTTAAAAGCTTTTGATAAACTGCTAAGAATTAACCCAACTGATCCTAGCATCCTTAATTACAGGGGGGTTATCCTTGGAAAGGTAGGAAAATTCCGAGAAGCTATCCGGGTTTTTGACGAAATTCTACGGCTGTACCCAGAGCTTGCAGGAGCTAAGAAAAAACTTGAAATCCTGAAAAGCTTGGAAAGAGAAGAGCTTCATTACTAAAGTTTCAATATTGAATATTGATGAAAACTAGGAGAAAGTTTCTGAGAAGAAGCTTCTCTCTTTCTTTTCATTTTCAAAAAATGATATAAAGGTCCAAAAGGCTATGCAAAACATCCTCACTGTCCAATCCCTTTCAAAAAAATTCGGAACCTTTTATGCTGTAGATGGAATAAGCTTTGGCGTTAAACCCGGTTCAGTTTTTGCTTTTCTCGGGCCCAACGGCGCCGGAAAGTCAACTACGATTAAGATGCTTACAACAGTCCTTCGTCCTAGTGCCGGAAAAATCCTAATTAACGGTTTTGATGCTCTGCAAGAAAAAGATAAGGCTCGGGCTTCTTTTGGAATCGTTTTTCAGGACCAGAGCCTAGATGATGAACTTACAGCCTACGAAAATATGTATTATCATGCCGTAATCTACAAAGTACCTAAAAAAGAACGGAAAGAAAGAATAGAAAAGGCCCTAAAAATAGTGGGGCTTTCTGCCCGCCAAAAAGAGTTTGTGAAAAACTATTCGGGGGGCATGAAGCGCAGGCTTGAGATTGCAAGAGCGCTTATTCATTATCCAAAGATTCTTTTTCTAGACGAGCCTACAGTTGGACTTGACCCTCAAACTCGCTACTCGATCTGGGAACATATCAGGAAGCTAAACAAGGAGTTGGGAATGACGATTTTTCTGACTACACATTATATGGAAGAGGCTGAAGCCATCGCCGATGAAATTGCCATAATCGATCACGGAAAAATCATAGAAACCGGACGCCTTGAAGAGATAAACGCAAGAGCTGAAACCGCCTCGCTTGAAGAAGCTTTTTTGAAACTGACAGGAAGAGGGCTCCGAGACGAAAACGAAAGAGGGAGGAGAGGAGGAGGCAGAATTGCAAGATTGAGGCGGAGCCGATGATTGAAGTTATTTATATCCTCTGGCTCAGACAGCTTAAGCATTACTGGCGCTCAAAGGCCAGACTTATAGGCTCTTTAGGGCAGCCTCTGCTTTTTCTAGTAGCCTTTGGCTTTGGCTTTGGGCCCATGTACAGCAGAGCAAGCGGAGGGGAAAATTATATGGATTTTCTGGCTCCGGGCATTGTCTCGATGTCTATTCTCTTTACAGCAGTCTTTTCAGGGCTTGAGGTTATCTGGGATCGCAAATTTGGTTTTCTTAAAGAAACGCTTGTAGCTCCCATCTCAAGGCTGGAAATCATGCTTGGAAAAACTCTTGGAGGAGCCACGATTGCCCTGATTCAAGGGTTGCTGGTTTTTTGCTTGGCTTATCTACTTGGGTTTAGAGCCGCATCCTTTGCAGGTTTTTGTTTAGGGCTTGGGTTTATGTTCCTTATCGCCCTCTTTTTTGCAGGAATGGGACTTAGCATTGCCTCGAAAATGAAGGATATGCAGGGGTTTCAGGTTATTATGAACTTTCTTATTATGCCCATGTTCTTCCTTTCAGGAGCTCTCTTTCCTCTGGAGAATCTTCCTCCTTCAATTTACTTTATTGGCAGGCTCAACCCTCTGACCTACGGAGTGGATGGCCTTCGGGGAGCGCTTACCGGAGAAAGCGTTTTTGGAATTTCTTATGATCTTTTAGTAATTTCTGGGCTTACAGCTCTTATCTGTGGGCTCGGAGCCTATCTTTTTTCAAAAACCGAAGCCTGATGCTTCAGCTTTTCTTTTTTTATATCTCAGAAATTAATAAAATCAGGCCCTTCTATTCTTCATCTTACTGAAAGAAAAGCTCAAGTTCTACAGGGCAATGGTCCGATCCCCAAATCTCTGAAAGGATGGAGGCTGAATGCACATTCTCTTGCAGTTCTTTACTTACAAAGAAATAGTCAAGCCTCCAGCCCACATTTCTTTCTCGAGCCCGGCTGCGCATGGACCACCATGTATAATTTTTCCCAGCTTTATTAAACATTCTAAATGTATCTATATACCCTGCAGCCAGAAATTTATCCAGCCAAGCTCGTTCTTCGGGCAGGAAACCTGAAATTTTTTCGTTGGCTTTTGGGCGGGCCAGATCAATTTCTCGATGAGCTGTATTTACGTCTCCGCAGATGACGAGTTTTTTGCCTTTGACTTTCAGCCGGTTTGCGTATTCAAAAAAGGCCTCATAAAAATTCAGTTTATAACTTAGGCGTTCCTGAGAGGCTTTGCCGTTTGGAAAATAGACGTTTAACAGGGTAAAATTCTTATAATCGGCTCTGAGAATACGCCCTTCTCTATCGAATTCCTCAATCTTAAGCCCAGCTTCAAGGTTTAGGGGTTTTTCTTTTGAAAAAAGAGCAACTCCGCTGTAGCCTTTCCGCTCGGCTGAGACAAAATACTTATGATATCCCGGAAAGTTTTTAATTTCTCTTGGGAGTTTTTCAGAAGATACTTTGGTCTCCTGCACACAAATAATATCGAATTTTTGATCTAGTAATAACTCCAGAAAACCTTTTTTAATCACGGCTCGGATCCCGTTTACGTTCCAAGAGAGTATTTTATAGTGAGCTGACATTTGAGACTCCCTCCTAGTCTTATTCAAATCTGAATTTTTTAGGCTGAGTTTCTTGCTTTGTTTATTTGAAAGCAAGCCTATTTAGGTCTTGAGGGAGTAAACACTTTTAAAAAAGGCACTTCCTTATTACTAATTGATCACTTCTAACTATTTGCAAAAAATTAAGCCTATAAATTAGGCAAAAAAGGAAAGCCGTATGAATCTTACAAAAATTATTTGCTGTATGCTTGCCTTTGCGCTGGTTATTGGGATTTTTACAAGTATAGGGCCTGAAGGAGATAAAAAAGCTGCAAACAATTCCCAGCCTGCAGCTTCCAATTCGGAATCTGAAAATAGCTCAGGGGTTGGGGCTCCAGAAGGCGTTAAAGGAAATGAAATAAAAAATTCATCGGATACGCCGAAACATTCAAAATCACTTGTTCCTGAACCTCCGGCTTCTTCCCTTCTGAAAAACGGATCCGGAGAAATAGCGATTCAAAAAAGGTTTCTTGAATTGAGACTCCAGACTGCAGCCGATCTTATAGAAAGAGAAGGAGAAGCTGCCTTTTATGAGTTTCGGGAAGAAGGTTCTTCTTGGTATTATGGGGACTTTTATATCTTTGTAGGAAGCCTTGCCGGGACGTTGGAAGTTTATCCTCCGGAAAGCGGAAGGGAAGGAGAGGCTTTAGAAGAACTTACGGATTCCGAAGGCAATGCCTTAGGAGCACAGTTCCTAAAAATCGCGCGAGAGGGAAATGGAGAAGGTTGGCTAGAATATACTTATCCAAAAGCTGGAAATTCGGGGCCTTCCAAAAAATATACCTTTATCAAAAGGGTCAGTGGAAAAGAACAGACCTACTTTGTAGGGTCGGGTTTTTATCCAGAAGAGTGGATTTTCTCTAAAAATCTAAAAGAATGCAAAATCCTTAAAAGCAAAGCTGAAGTTCAGGTTTTTGAACTTTTCAACCCCAAAGCTTTTGATCAAAAACCAGAGCTTGATTGCAGCCTTACTCATTCGACGCTAGAAGTTGGAGCTTGCCTTGCTCCAAAGCTTTTGGAAACGCCAAAAGCCCTTTATGTCCTTGAAGGAGAAGGAGTACTTTATGTAGACGACGTTCCAATGCCCCTTCAGCCAGAGCAGTTTTTCTATTTGCCAGCAGGTTCTTTTCAGACAATTTATAATACTGGAAACAAGAGTCTTGTTTTCCTTTCCGTAAATAAAGCTGGAATGAATGAGGCCGAGGAAGCTGAAGAGGAAAAGGCCGAAGAAAACAACGAGGAAACTTAAGGATAGAGAAAAACCTCACAAATTATTCTATATATAATATTGGATCGAAACCATGAGAATAAGCAGAAATAATAGCAAAAGAAAGCCAGCTAATCCTGGAGCTCAGAACCGCCTGAAAAAAGCTCTTTTAGAGCAGGAAAAAATCCTTTCCAAAAATCCGGAAGATGCCGGAGCCTGGGCAGGTAAAGCTTCAGTTTTGTTAAAAACCAGAAAATATGAAGCTTCCTTGCAGGCTTTTGAAAAAGCGCTTGTCCTTAAGCCTGAAAACCCAAACTACCTTTTTGAAAAGGGGTTTGTGCTCTTGCAGCTGGAAAGAGAGGAGGAAGCTCTTGAAGTTTTTAAAAGGGTCCTTGAACTTAAGCCAGATAGCGACAAGACTTGGAAGCTTAGAACTTCTATTCTCTGCAGGCTCGGAAGGCACGAAAAAGCTCTTCAGGCCTGTGAAGTTGCGTTGGCTGCAAATCCGGAACTTGCCGGAGCTTGGCATGGGAAAGGAAATGTGTTTGCTAAGCTTGGAAAATTTGAAGAAGCTCTCAAAGCTTATGATAAAGCCTTGCAACTCAACGAAAAACTTGCAAGAATCTGGGCAGCCAAAGCTTTTGCCCTTTATAAATTGGACAGGTTTTTAGAAGCTTTGAAAGCCTATGAAAAGGCCCTCCATCTTAACCCAAATAATGCTAAGGTTTGGGTTGGGAAAGGAACTGTGCTTCTAAGACTTAGGAAAGATAAACAGGCGCTTGAAGCCTGTAAAAAAGCCATTTCCATAAAACCTGACTTGGCCGAGGCCTGGTACTCTAAAGCCCTGGTCCTCTCAAAGATAGGAAAAGAGGCCGAAGCTCTAGGAGCTTGCGAAAGAGCCCTTCGGATTAAACCGGATTTTGCCGAAGCTTGGGAACTTAAAATAACTCTTAGTTCCAAACTTGGGATTAATCTTGACGAAGAGGACGACGAATTCAAAGGTTATGAGGAAAAAGAAAGCAAAGTTCGGAAAGTAAAAAGAAGCGAATGGACAAGGAAAGTTCAAAAGCCGAAAGAGCCTGAAAAAAAGGATATGAAAAAGAAAAGAGAACAAAAGAGAGGAAAAGCGGATAAATTAGACCTCAAAAATCCGAAAAAGGTTTCTGGTGGGCGTAGTTCAAGAGTTTGAAATTCTTCGAGCTGGGATTCTACAACCGAAATTTCCTCGTAGCAGGCCACATGAAAAAGGGCGTCTCCTTCGTTTACGAGGGGAAGGTTGTTTTTTCCGATAATAATTCCATCTCTTTCGGCAATTATTGACTCCTCTGCGGCAGCGGGGCTGCCAAAGGGGTCCGCAATAAAGCCTAGGGAATTTCCTGCCCGGATCCGGGCCCCAGGAGTTTTTGAAGAATGGATTATGCCACTTCTAGGAGCCCTGATCCAGTGGCTGGAGCGGGCTATAAGTGGTACTATGCTTTTGGCTCTTTTAGAGGAAGGAGGGCGTAGCATTCCAATTGTTTCCATGACTCTTAGAATTCCCCTAACTCCTGTTCTTATTGAAAGTTCATCAAAACACAGTGCTTCTCCTCCTTCATAGACCAGAATCGGAATTGGGCTTTTCAATTCGCTTGCAGCCTGCCTGAGGGAGCCGTCTTTGAGTTTTGAGTCCAGAATAACTGGCACATTAAAAGCTTTTGCAAGAGCTTCGGCTCTTTCAGTATCCAGATTTGCCCGGATCTGGGGAAGGTTAAAACGATGAATGGCTCCGGTATGCAGATCGATTCCATATTCACATTTACTTACAATTTCTTTCATAAGCAGATTCGCAAGCCGGGAGGCAAGTGAACCTTTCTGGCTTCCCGGAAAGGAGCGGTTTAAATCCCGTCTATCCGGAAGATAGCGAGAAAGAGCTATAAATCCGTAGACGTTTACGACCGGAACCGCAATTAAAGTCCCATGTAGCCTTTTCAAGCGAGGCGAGGCAAGCAAGCGTCTTATAATCTCCACGCCATTTAGCTCATCACCGTGGATTACAGCCGTAATAAAAAGGCAGGGCCCGACTGAGCCGCTCCTTTTTTTTCCCCGAATCACGTGGACTGGCAGGTTTAGAGGAGTCTGGGTATAAAGACTTGCAGCAGGCAGTTCGAGACATTTTCGCTCTCCGGGCCAGATTTTAATGCCGGCAATTTCTAGGGGCCGGGTTTTGTTTTGCCTTTTTTCTGATTTCATGCCTTGCTCCTTGCCCGTAAACGGGATTTTGCCTTTTTTTCAATAAACTTTATAATCTCTCCAGCAATGTCTTTTTTTGTAGCTGCTTCTACGCCCTCAAGTCCAGGAGATGAGTTTACTTCCATAACAAGAGGTCCCCGCTCGGAACGCAGAATATCCACGCCTGCCACAGAGAGGCCCATGATCTGAGCTGCTTTTACAGCCGTTTTGCGTTCTTCAGGCGTAATTTTTTCTGAAGTAGCTTGGCCTCCCCGGTGCAGGTTCGAGCGAAACTCCCCCTCTTTTGCTTTGCGTTTGATCGCTGCAACTACTCGGTTTCCGATAACAAAACAGCGAATATCCTCTCCCTTGGACTCTTTTATATATTCCTGAACCATGATGTTCACGTTAAGGCCAAGAAAAGCCTCAATAACACTTTCAGCTTCGTTTTTTGTCTCTGCAAGAACTACTCCTATCCCCTGAGTTCCTTCCAGCAACTTAATTACCAGAGGAGCTCCTCCTACCATTTTTATTACATCCTCAATATCGTCTGGGGAGCGGGCATAGCCTGTGATTGGAAGCCCGACTCCCTTTCTTGAGAGCAGTTGCAAAGCTCTTAGTTTGTCACGGGAGCGAGTGATTGCAAGAGAGCCATTTATGGAAAAAACTCCCATCATCTCAAATTGCCTTACGACCGCAGTCCCGTAAAAAGTTATGGAAGCTCCGATTCTTGGAATTACGGCGTCATAATCTAAAAGAGGGGTTCCCATGTAGTGAATACGGGGTTTTGAGGAGGTAATATTCATATAACAGCGTAGGGTGTTGATTAGCTGCATCTCATGTTCCCGCCCAGTTCCGGCTTCAAATAGCCTTCGGCTAGAATAAGTCTCAGGTTCCTGAGACAGGATAGCGATTTTCATATCTCCCCTCCTAAAAATCGGGTCTGAAACCTCTTTGAGAAAATAAAGAAAAAAGCGTACAGGCCAGTTTTCCCATTAATATTGCTAATATCGCTTTGTTTTTATATATTGTCCCTTTGTATTTTTCTCTCTAAATCCCAAATAAAAACCCCCAAAATAATTTGGGGTTTTGGGGGGCCTTTTATTGAATAATATTTGGCTGAATTGTATTATCCCCCAAGCCTTTCCGCCCCATTTTAAAGCCTTTAAAGCTTTTTTCCAAGCATTTCTCCGTATTGTGGATTGAGCGCCACGGCTTTTTTGAGTGCTGCATCCGCTTCTTCAATTTGGCCCAGGTGGCTTAAGCAGACAGCTTTTCCAAACCAAGAATCAGCGGATTCTGAATCAAGTGCAAGGGCTTTTTCATAATACGAAAGAGCTGCTTCAAAACGCTGGAGCTGGGCCAGAATAAAACCCAGGCTTGTGCAGGCTTCAAGGTAGGATGGTTCAAGTTCCACAGCCTTTTTATAGGCTTCCACGGCTTCCTCAAATTTCTGCATCCTGGTCAGGGTAAAGCCTTTGTTGTACCAAACGTCGGCTTTTTTAGGCTTGATTTGAATTGCCTTTTCAAAAGCTTCAAGGGCCTCTTCGTACCTTTCAAGATTTTCAAGGTCTATTCCTTTGTTATTCCAGGCATCGTCATTTTCAGGGTCAAGCTCAAGGGCTTTTGTATAGGCTTTCAGAGCCAGGTTTGGGCTGCCCAGATTGTCCATGTCCACGCCCTTGTAGTACCAGGCTTCGGAAAATTCAGGATCGAGCTCAATTGCTCTGTCATAGGCGATTAGAGCTTCATCAAAACGCCTGAGCTGCCCAAGCACTATGCCTTTTCCAACCCAAGCTTCCTTATAATCGGGAACTTCTAATAGCACTTTTTCAAAAGCTTCAAGGGCTTCCTCTGGCCTGCCAAGCTGGCTGAGGTTCAAAGCTTTTCCGTACCAAGCGTTGGGGTACTCTGGAGAAAGTTCAAGAGCTTTTGCGTAAGCTTCCACAGCCTGCTCAAGCTCTCCAACCTGAGAGCAAGAAAAAGCCATGTTGTTCCAGAGATCGGGGTCTTGAGGGTTGATTGAAACGGCTTTTTTATAAAGTTTTAAGGCTCCTTTAAAGTCTCCAAGTCCCTCAAGGGCTACGGCTTTGTTGTTCAGGAGATAGATGTTTTCAGGTTCTAGTTCTATGGCTCTGTCAAAAGCATAAATTGCTTCCCTGTATTTTCCCATTTTTATGAGGTCAAGCCCATAGCCGTTCCATTCGGAGGCTACCTCTTCTTCTGTTACTTCTTCTGCCTCCTTTTTTTGAGGATACTTCGATTTTGCTTCTGAAGTTTTTACTGGGGAATTCTTCCCTTTGCTTGCGCTTTTTGCTTCGTTTCCAAAACTCTTTTCTTTCTTTTTATCTGAGCTCATGTTGTAATTTCCTAATCATTTGCTATTTCTTAATTTTTTAAGGGATAAACATCTATTTTTGGGAACTTGGAACTTTTGGGAATTTTATAAATAATTCGATTTAATATTTAAGGTTTGATTCTTGGATTTGATATTCACTGGCATAATACATTTAAGTTTGCCGTTGTTTATCTCAATAAGCAAATTCCTCCTTTCCGGAATGGTCAAAAAAAATCGAAAGGATAAAAGAAAGCATGGATAATAATTTTTATGGGCCTCTTAAGGCTGTGATTTTTGATATGGATAATACTTTTTTTGATTTTGTAGAGGCAAAGCTGAAAGCTTGCGCGCAGATCCTCAACTACCTTGAAAAGGAGGGCAATTCCGTTTCGGAAGATGCGGAATCTCTTTTTAGGTATTTTCTGAGAGACTCCTACGGATTTGAGTCCCATGAAAATCTTAGGGATTTTTTACAGGACAATGCTCTTTTTACGGCCAAATACTATAAGATCTGCAGGCTCATTTACGAGCGAGAAAAGCTTGAGAGCCTCAAGCTTTATCCTGGAGTTAAACCCACTTTTGAAGTTCTGAAAAAAACGGATCTGAAATTGGCTGTCCTGACTGATGCCGATAAAAAACATACCCTTGCTAGGCTCAAAAAAGTTGAACTTCAAAATTATTTTGACGAAATTGTTTCCTTTGATATGACGGGCCGGAAAAAACCCGACCTTTATCCCTTTCGTTTTCTCTTGAGAAAACTTGGCGTAGAAGCCAAAGCTGCTCTTTTTGTAGGAGACAGTCTTAGGCGGGATATAAATCCAGCAAAAAAACTTGGCTTTAAAACGGTTTATGCAGCCTATGGAGATCGGAACTTTCATGAAAATGAAAAACCTGAACATAAAGGAGATTTTCAGCTTCAGACATTTCCTGAAATTTTAAGCTGTATTGCGGCATTAAATTCCGTTTCAAGTCCTGTTTCAAGTCCTAGTAGCCCTAGAAGCCCTAGTAGAAATTCTTGCCCCACTTCTCAAAGTAATATTACGGAGTTTATCCGGAAAGTGTAATTCCGCTTAAAGAGCCGGAAAAGCTTTATTTATAAATCCTTCTATTTTTTAATATGGACGAAAAACCCGTAAAAACAAAAGTCATTAAAATAAAAGATATGCATATTGAAAGTCTTAAAATAAAAGGCTTTAGGCCCAATCCTCTTCTGATAAAAGATCTGACTCTAAAAAATGTCCGGCTTATTCTTAAACTTCCTTCCGGAAAGTGAATTTCTTCGCAGCTAAACTTTAGCCAAACAGATTCTTTTTTGTAATTCCTCTTCCCAATATATATGTAAACTCTCTTTAGAAAACAGGCTAGGTTTGGAAAAGAATTTCGGAAAACTAGCTGGCCTGCTTTTCATAGGGTATATTTTAAAAGAGGGAATGAGGAGAGGAAAAGCATTGAAGGTTCGGGGTGTGCATAGACAAGGAAAAGTTCCGATAAATTCCAGGGCCGGCCTTAAAAGAGGGTTTTCGGCTCGCTTGTCGGAGAAAAGATATGAAAGGCTGCTTAAAAAAGCAGAGGATGAACTTAGGGAAAGCCCAGAGGAAGTCAGAGCTTGGGAAATGAAAGGCTTTGCTCTCTTAAGCCTTGAAAAATTTGATGAAGCCCTGGAGGCTTTTGACAAGGTTGCAAAGCTCTCTTCCGAAAGAGAAAGGAGCTTGGAGCTAAAGAGCCTTGCACATTATAGTTTGAAGTACTATCTGGGAGCTGTCCGTGGCTTTGAAGACAAGCTTGTAGGAGGGAAAGACGGGAGGGTCGAGGAACCCTTTGAGCTTGCGCTTGCAAAAAATCCCTTAAATGCAGAGGCTTGGAATTACCAAGGCATTGTTTTAAAAAAACTTGGAGGCTACAAAAAAGCCCTGGAGGCTTTTGAAACTGCCCTTGAGCTTGACCCTGAATATGGAAAAGCCAAGTTAAATCGGGATCTTTTACTTGCAAAGCTTTAAGAAAAAATCCAGGTCGGAAAAGGCCCCGCAAGAAGGCTAAACTCCTAAGAGACCAAAGTCAGGCTTTGAGGCCTTATTTTTTCCTATTATAAAGTCTTTTCAATGCCATTCTAGCTTGAATGTTGTAAGAGAAAATCTATCTCATAAATTAATAAAAGAATCTTTATTGTATTAATTTTTAATTTTCAAAGCTTAGCTTTAACTACTTTTAAATATTATTCTCTGAGCAAATGCGTATCCCCTGCAAATACTATGTGGGTTTTTTAACTATACAAGGGTGAATTCAATGGTTCCTACCAGCAGCAGAATTGACCATTCTTCCAAAATTTACGGGACTTCCGTGCTCGGGGAAAATTCCATTGTTCTGGAAAACGTAATTCTTGGCTATCCTGAACACGGAATCCTGATGAAAATTATTGAACAGAACAAAGAAATCGAAGATTTTGAGTTTCCAGGATGTAATATAGGGCCCGGGGCTCTCATAAGACCAAATACTACTATTTTTTCCAATGTAAAAACAGGTAAAAATTTCAAAACCGGACATAATGTGATGATCCGGGAAAATACGGTTATAGGGGAAAATGTGCTTATAGGCAGCAACGTGCTTATCGACGGAAACGTTAGCATAGGAGACAATGTCAGTATTCAGGGTAATGTCTATATTCCTACAAATGTATTGATCGAAGCTCATGTCTTTATAGGCCCTTGTGCCGTTTTGGCCAATGATAAATATCCTCTTCGCAAAGCCTATAAACTAAAAGGTCCCGTGCTGAGAAAAGGCGCTTCCATTGGAGCAAATGCGACACTGCTTCCGGATGTTGAAATAGGAGAAGGGGCAATGGTTGCAGGAGGGGCTCTGGTAACAAAAGATGTTCCTCCCTGGAAGCTAGCTTTGGGAGCCCCTGCAAAAATCCGGGATCTACCTGCAGAGCTGAAACAGTTAAATACTATCTAAAATAATATTGTGAAACCATTGGAAAAAGAACTTGCGTTACTTCCTTATCGCTCAAGACCACTTTCTTAAACTATCTCGAAATGCGGCCCTTAGGCTTAGTATTAGAATAAGAGCTGGGAGCTCATATATGATTCCTATTGCAAAACCACAGCTTAACCAAGAAGAAATCGATGCCGTTACAGAAGTTCTGCGTTCGGGTATGCTTGCTCAAGGCCCAAAAGTAGAAGAGTTTGAATGCGCTTTTGCAGAATATACGGGCTCGGAATATGCCGTTGCCGTAAATTCAGGGACAGCCGCCCTTCATACTGCTTTACTTGCCCAGGGGATCGGAAAAGAAGCTGAGGTAATTACAAGTCCTTTTAGCTTTATCGCAACTGCAAACAGTATTCTTTATACAGGAGCAAAACCGATTTTTGCAGATATTGATCCTGAAACCTATACTATAGATCCTGCAAAAATTCAGGAAAAAATCACTCCTCGAACAAAAGCCATTGTTCCGGTTCACCTCTACGGGCATCCTGCCGAAATGAAAGCCCTTTTGGAAATTGCAGAAGAGCACAAGCTTTTGCTCATAGAAGACGCTTGTCAGGCTCATGGAGCCTCTTATTTTGGAAAAAAAGTGGGAAGTTTTGGGACCGGAACCTTCAGTTTTTACCCAACCAAAAACATGACGACTGGGGAAGGCGGCATGCTTACAACTGGGGATAGAGAGGTTGTAAATAGAGCAAAAATGCTCCGGGCTCATGGCTCAAGCCAGCGCTACCTACACGAGAGGCTAGGCTTTAATCTACGTATGACTGATCTTGCTGCTTCGCTTGGGCTTGTGCAGCTTAAAAAACTTGATAACTTTAACGCAGCCAGACAGAAGAATGCAAAACTGCTTTCCAAAGGTTTGAAAAGCGTAGAAGAAGTAAAGCTGCCCCTGATAAAGGCAGCCTGCACTCATGTTTTTCACCAGTACACAATCCGGGCTGAAAACCGAGATGAGTTGGCAGCTTATCTCAGAAAACAGGATATCGGAACTGGAGTGCATTATCCAACGCCAATTCATACCCAACCTCTTTATCGAAAACTCGGATACGAGGATAATCTGCCAGTTTCTGAAAAAGCGGCCAAAGAAGTTCTTTCTCTGCCTGTACATCCGGGAATTTCTAAAGTCGAGCTAGAAAAGATTATAGCTGCTATTAAAGCTTTTTACGCTAAGAATTGAAAACTGAAAGTATATTCAGGTATGGAATGTAGTAATAATTGGGAAGTTGATAATTTGATAAGGGTAGGCGTAATAGGAACCGGGGCCATGGGAAAAAACCATGTTCGGATTTACAGTGAAATGGATGGAGTGGAACTTGCGGGAATTTCGGATGTAGATCGAGATCGAGTAGAGGCTATGGCTGCCGAATACGGCACAAAGCCTTTTACAGACTATAAGGAAATGTTTTCTGAAGGGCTTGATGCGGTAAGTGTAGTGGTGCCTACCAAACTACATAAACAGGTAGTTTTTGACGCTTTTTCTGCTGGGCTGCACGTCCTTGTGGAAAAACCAATCGCCGATACTCTTGAAAACGCAGAGCTGATGATCAAAGCCGCAAAAAAAGCTGGAAAAGTTCTTATGGTGGGTCATATCGAGCGTTTTAACCCTGCGGTTATTAAACTTAAGGAAATAATTGATGCAGGTCAGCTCGGAAAAATAGTTTCCATATCAACAAGAAGAGTTGGGCCCTACAATCCAAGAATTAGAGATGTTGGCGTGATTTTGGATATAGGAGTCCATGACATTGATATTATCTCTTATCTCTATGGCCGAAAAATCAACAGCGTTTATGCAATAGCTGGAGCTGACATCCATTCTTTTGAAGATCATGCCTCAATCCTTCTTCGTTTGGACCATGAATTTGCAGGAGTAGTTGAGACTAATTGGCTGACTCCTCATAAAGTCCGAAAACTTTCTGCAATTGGGGTAAAGGGTGTAGCTTACCTAGACTACATTGATCAGACTGTGGAAGTCCACGACAGCAGTTGGATTCGAAAAGCCAAAGTGGAAAAAAGTGAACCTCTGATGAATGAGTTAAAGCATTTTATAAGCTGTGTAGCTGAAGGAAAAGCTCCTCTCACTACTGGCGAAGACGGCAAGCATGCCTTAGAAGTAGCTCAAGGGGCCATCAAATCCTATAAGGAAGAAAAGTTGATTGAAATTTAATCCTGGGTATTTTTACAGCTATATTTGTTTGTTTATCGTTTTTCCTTTCCTTTTCATTCGGTAAAAGCACAAATTACGGATAAAAACAATAATAATAATAATAATAATAATAATAATTTCAAAAAGTGTGGTATGTATGAGTAAATTAGAAACACTCCTTGAAGAGCGAGGGCCGATAAAAAAAATAGGAGTCCTTGGCATGGGCTATGTGGGAATCCCTGCTGCGGTCCTGTTTGCGGACGCCCCTTGTTTTGATAAAGTTCTGGGCTTCCAGAGAAACTCAAAAACTTCCGGCTACAAAATCGACATGCTAAACAGCGGGGAAAGCCCACTTAAAGGAGAAGAACCCGGCCTTGAAGAGCTTATCGGAAAAGTTGTAGAGGCTGGAAAGTTTGAGTGCACCCCCGATTTTTCAAGGATTTCCGAACTTGACGCTGTAACCCTTGCAATCCAGACGCCCTTTGCAAATCCCAAAGATCTGACTCCGGATTTTTCCGCTCTTATTGAAGGTATTCGAAATGTTGGAAAATATCTGAGCCCCGGGATGCTTGTTGTGCTTGAATCTACAATTACTCCGGGAACTACGGAAGGGATGGCAAAGCAGATCCTGGAGGAAGAGTCGGGCCTGAAGGCCGGAATAGATTTTGCTCTGGCTCATGCTCCAGAACGGGTCATGGTAGGTCGCCTTCTTAAAAATATAAGAGAGCACGATCGAATCGTGGGAGGAATTGACGAAGTTAGTACGAAGCGAGCCCTTGAACTCTATTTTCCTGTACTCACAAAGGGAAAGCCAATTCCGATGACTGCAACTGCGGCCGAGGTTACAAAGACTGCTGAAAACACGTTTAGGGATTTGCAAATTGCAGCTATTAACCAGCTTGCACTTTACTGTGAAGCCCTGGGTATCAATGTCTATGATGTCAGGACCGGGGTGGCTAGTCTGAAAGGAGAAGGAATTACAAGAGCCCTCCTCTGGCCCGGGGCCGGAGTCGGAGGGCACTGCCTGACTAAGGATACTTACCATCTGGAAAGAGGGGTTAAGCTTTCGGAATCTGAGCTTGACTATCCAGAGGGTGCAGACTCGATCTACGTGCTTGCTCGAAAGGTCAATGACTTTATGCCAAAGCACATGTACAATTTGATGGTTGCGGCTTTTGAAAAAATCGGGAAGAAAGTTGAAGGAGCAAAAGTTGCAATTCTTGGCTGGGCCTTTATAAAGGATTCGGATGATGCGAGAAACACACCGTCGGAGCCGTTTAGGGAACTCTGTCTTGAGGCCGGGGCCAAAGTTTTGGTGCATGATCCCTATGTTGTAAATTATCCGGGCGTTGAGATTTCTTCTGATCTAAAAGAGGTTGTTAAAGCTGCGGATGCTGTGGTGATTTTTACAGGGCATTCGGTTTATTTTGATCTGAAGGCTGAACGGTTAAAAGAGCTTTGCGGGAAGGATAGGCCGGTTATTGTTGATGGCAGGAATGTTATTGGGCCTGATGAGTTTATTGAGGAAGGATTTGTGTATAAGGGGATTGGGAGAGGAGATAAAAACGGGCATGAGATGAAGTGAAATGGTAGTTATATACGAAAATGATTGAGATGATATCTAGATAATATCTAAATTGTCTAAGTATACTATTTAGGACTGTGATTTATATGGAAGAATATGAAAAAAGGTCATTGTTTGAAAATAAAACCATTTTATTGACAGGCGGAACTGGTTCATTCGGCAATAAATTTACAGAAATGATCCTCAAAAAGAATCCAAAAAGTCTTAGAATATATTCAAGAGGGGAATATAATCAGTATATAATGGATCGGAAGTTCGATGATGAAAGGATCCGCTTTTTGATAGGAGACGTGAGGGATCGAGACAGACTCTATCGAGCAATGAATGAGGTAGATATCGTAGTTCATGCAGCTGCCCTAAAGCAGGTCCCTGCCTGTGAGTATAATCCTATTGAAGCTGTCAGGACAAATATTGATGGAGCCATAAACATAATTGACGCTGCTATCGATAACTCTGTAGAGAGAGTAATGGCGATTAGTACAGATAAGGCAGTACATCCTGTCAACCTTTATGGAGCCACAAAGATGGTGGCAGAAAAACTGTTTATTCAGGGGAACACGTACACCGGCAAAAGAAAAACAATATTCAGCTGCGTAAGATATGGGAATGTCATTGGTAGCCGAGGCAGTGTTATTCCTCTTTTCAAAGAACAGAAGAAAAAAGGTGTTTTGACCATCACCGATGAAAGAATGACCCGCTTCTGGTTAACTTTAGATCAGGGAGTGCATTTCGTCCTTAATTCAATAGAAAGAATGCAGGGCGGAGAAATTTTCATTCCAAAAATACCCAGTATGAGAATGACGGATCTTGCAGACGCTATTGCTCCTGAAGCAAAAAAAGAAATCGTGGGTATAAGGCCCGGTGAAAAGCTTCATGAGATTATGATCACTGAAGATGAAGCAAGGCATGCAAAAGAGTTTTCTGATTATTTCGCAATTGAACCGGAATTTCCATTCTGGAATAAGGAAAAACATGTGGACGGCGAGTCTCTGCCAGATGGGTACAGGTATTCAAGTGATATCAACGATGAATGGCTTAGCAAAGAAGAATTGAAAAGAATGTGCTGATCGTCATGCTCTTCAATAAATTATCACGAGTTAAACATACGAGAGAAGACGGTTGGCTCTCCGAACTGGTCTCAATGACCTATGATGATGAACCTTTCAACTGTATACACACTTATCTTGTGTCTGTAAATCCTGGAAAAGTTAGAGCTAACCATTATCACGAGAAAAAAGAGGAATGGATCGCACCGGCTTCTGGTAAGATCGAGCTACATCTGGAGAACGTTATTTCGGATGAAAATGAGAAACTAATTCTGGATACACACACTAAAGAATACGAAATGATATACATTCCACCTTTTGTAGCTCATGCAGTAATAAATAACTGGGAACATGAGGCAAGCCTGATAGTTTTCAGTAAAAATCCGGAAGATAAGGAAGACACCATTCCCTACAAGGTTTCCATATAATTCCTGGGACTTTTATGAAATCGTAGTTTAGAGGGGTTTTATGAAATCGTATAAAACTGAACAAGAAATTTTTTGGCAGGAGAGTTTGGAGATGAGTACATTGAGAGGAATCAAAATGCTAAAATGCTGGCAAGCAACATCTCTTTATTCGCTCAAATTTTCAACAATGTGGATAGTGTGAAGTCAGTTATAGAATTTGGTGCTAACATTGGTTTAAATCTTCATGCAATAAAACAACTGACTCCTAAAGTAGAATTATCTGCGATCGAAATTAACAAAAAAGCTGTATCAGTTCTTGAAAGGATGAGTGATGTCAATGTTTACAATCAGTCGATACTAGATTTTAATCCAGATTACAAACGAGATTTGACTTTTGTGAAAGGTGTCCTTATACACATAGATCCTGAACAGCTTACCTTTGTATACAATTTGCTATATACTACAAGTAAAATACATTTGTATAATTGAATATTATAACCCAACTCCTGTGGAAATAACATATCATGGTCATAAAAACAGGCTCTTTAAAAGAGATTTTGCGGGTGAAATGTTGGATCAATTTTCAGATCTTAAATTGATTGATTATGGATTCATCTATCACCGTGATTTAACTTTTCCACAGGATGATATTTCTTGGTTTTTATTGGAAAAATCCAATTCGTAAAGTCATCAAGAACAAAAAGATACCATCTCTGGCGAGGTTTTCAAATGATTCCCTATGGGCACCAATGGATTAACAAAGATGACATTGAAGAAGTTGTTAAAGTGTTGAATAGCGATTGGCTGACGACAGGCCCGAAGGTTAGGGAGTTTGAAGACGCACTCTGTAAATACGTGGGATGCAAACACGCTATTGCAGTAAACAGTGGAACAAGCGCCCTGGATATCGCTGTAGGAGCACTGGATCTCCCAGAAGGGTCCGAAGTCATAACCACACCATTCACCTTCGCAGCTACCAGCAACTCACTCCTCTATAACCGTCTCAAGCCGGTATTTGCAGACATACAAAAAGATACCCGGAATATCGACCCCGAAGATATCAGACGTAAAATCACCCCAAAAACAAAGGCCATAAGTTACGTTGACTATGCGGGGCACCCCTGTGATATCAAGGAAATTAAGGAAATAGCAGAAGAACACAACCTTTACCTCATCGAAGACGCCTGCCATGCCCTCGGAGCCAGTTATCACGGAAAAAAGGTTGGAAATTTTGCAGACCTCACGGTGTTCAGCTTCCATCCGGTTAAGCCAAT
>Ga0265294_10001517_pt1 | contig 31227 bp, 27 predicted proteins | sample MunlanPumphouse3_FD_192504 | JGI IMG/M metagenome (GOLD analysis project Ga0265294, IMG submission 192504) | Groundwater microbial communities from a municipal landfill in Southern Ontario, Canada - Pumphouse #3 | ecosystem: Environmental > Aquatic > Deep subsurface > Groundwater | place...
GTCACTATCGTGAATGACGAGATGATAAAACCGCTTTACTTGTTGATATCGGTATTGATGATTGGCTTTTCTTTTACAGCTGCTTGGTTTTTTTATCGGAAAAAAGATATTACCGCTTAGCAGACAGCCGAGCGAATAAAGTTGCCCTTTACAGAGTGTTTTTTTATGAACAAGCGATTGATTATTGTTTAGGATCAATGGGGATAGACCGACAAAAAGAACAAAACAATAAGTAGAAAAATAGTCACGGTTGATTTCAGTCAACTTTATTGAGCGGACACTTTTTCTTTTTTAATATTTCGCACAATCATTGTCCGGCATCTGTCATAGTGTTATAATTATCAATTAGAAATCATGTTTCATCGTGATAGCAAGCAATAGGATGCTTTTCGCTAGGGGAGGAACGCATGAAACAAAAATTAATATCGATAACGTTCGTGTTGTGTGTCAGCGCCTTTTTTTTGTTTGGTTGCCAAAGTGACGCCACTACGAATACAACCACTCGATCCAACCAGCCAGTCATCACCACGACGAATGAGCCCTTATTGAACCAAACCCAAGAGGACTCCGAGATATATTCCGTTTATTTGTTGGCGGTGGAGGCGGAAGCTTACGCGGGCACTTATGAAGAGTGGCTAGAGGAAGTCAAAGGTCCTCAAGGAGAACCGGGAAAAGAAATCCAATTGCGATTGAATGATGTCAATCTCGAATGGCGATATGAAGATGAGGCCTCCTGGAGCACGCTATTTGATTTGACGTTGCTTCAGGGCAATGACGGGGTTGGAATCCAATCGATGATTATCAATTCCGGTGGCCAACTAATAATCACTTATTCTGACAATCGGGTTGAGAACTTGGGCTCGATTGTGACGGTTTATAGTGTGGAGTTTCAGAGTGATTCCGGATTGTTGTATTCGTCCCAAATGGTGGGGGTTGGAGGCGATGCCACACCACCGACAAATCCAACCAAGACCGGCCATGATTTTATCAGGTGGGAAGGCGAGTATGAAAACGTCACAGCCAATACGAGTGTAACGGCGGTGTTCCAACCCGCGTTATTGACCATTTCCTTTGATTCGAATGGCGGCACCACTTGTGATTCATTGACCGAGGTTCCTTATGGAACGTCCATATCCTTACCAGAACCGACCAAACCGGGCTATGTTTTCTTAGGCTGGTTTCAGGGAGATTCGATCAATTCCGCGCCTTTTTATGATGGGGACGTTGCAACGGGCGATCACACGCTTTTCGCTCGCTGGGAATTATCAACGCATGTCGTTTGTTTTGAAGATGAAGACGGGAATTTGTTGTTATCAGAAAATGTTCCCCATGGGAATGCCGCTTATCTTCCGGCTAGTCCACCGAAAGAAGGCCATACCTTTACCGGATGGGATCAGGATACCGCCACCATTACTCAAGATACCATCATAAGGCCGATCTACATCCCGAACAATTATACGCTTCAGTTCAACACAAACGGGGGAAGCGCGGTTTCAAACATTACCCTGCCCTATCTCACAGAATTGCCGATTTTGCCGGAAACCGACCGAATCGGGTATGCCTTCATGGGTTGGTATGCGAATTCTGGCTTGACCGAATTGTTTTCGTTGACAGAGATGCCCTTAGGCGGGGGAAATGTTTATGCAAAGTGGCAAATCTGTTCTTATTCGCTAACCTTTGATACACAAGGTGGCAATGAAATCGAAGAAGCGACGTTAAATTACAACGCGACGTTGGTTGCACCGGAAGACCCTTTCCGCGAATTCTATGATTTTGTCGGTTGGAGTAGCGAGGCCGATTCATATGTTCCTTTCTCGTTCACGACCATGCCGGCAAACGATCTGAACCTATATGCGATTTGGAAAACAGCGACGCTCCAATTCGTGCTTTTGGAAAGCGATACCTATGGTATTTCTGGGGTCAATCCGATTGCTACCGAAGTCGTGGTTCCTTCGACCTATAAAGAAAAAGATGTGACACAAATCTTAGCGGGCGCCTTTCAAAACGGGGCGTTGGTCACAAGTCTCACAATAGCGGATTCCGTTTTGTCCATGGAGCCGGGATGTCTATCCGGGCTCGCAGTGCTGGAACAACTATCGATTCCTTTTGTTGGGATCAATCGCGAAGCGACTGGATATGATGCCACATTAGGTGTTTTGTTTGGTACGGAAGCATTTGCTGGAAGCCAGCAAATCATGCATTATTTTCCTAGCATCACGAGAAAAGCGTACCAAGCCCCCGCAAGTTTGACAAAATTGATGGTGTCCGATGCGACCATTCTTCGGGCGGGTTCTTTGTCAGGTCTTGTTATGTTGAAAGAGCTGGTTGTCTCCGATTCGGTCACAACCATTGAAGAAGGCGCTTTTGCGGTGACGCTCTCGTTGAGGTCGATGACACTGCCATTCCTAGGAATCAGCATAACTTCGTGGGGGAATGATGCTTTGTTAGGAACGATGTTTGGAAGATCGAGTTACGGCGTTGTGGCAACAGCGTTGAAACAAGGGGACTTTAGCTATTATCTTCCGACAAATCTTGAGAGTTTGATGATTACCGGAGGCGATCGAATCGAATCGTATGCGCTGATGAATCTTCGCAATTTGCGCGAAGTCAGCATACCGATGACAATGACTTATATTGGCAATATGGCGTTCTATAATGATATCTCGCTGTCAAGCATTGTCTTACCGGATCAACTTACGACACTGGGATTTAATGTGTTTGACTATGATGGAAACATTCTTCCCACACTCAATCCCGCCTTGAATGCTGTTGTCCTGCCGGCCACGCTCCGAGAAGTGGGAAGTCGTGTGTTTGGGTTGCCGCAATTAAATCCTCACTTGAAGATTTATGCAATGGTGACAGTGACAACTATATATGGTTGCTGGGATATTCTCGATGACGAATATGAAGTCATCTACAACGCAGAAAGCATTGGCGTGTATAATGGATTGAATTATGTCTCAGTCAAGAATGAGGGAGTCACGATGCTGGGTGTGCACTTTGGCTACAAACTTTCCCAAATTGTGCTCCCAAGATATATTGACCCCCAAAATGAACGCTCCCTTGTGAATGAGATCGCTCCCGGAGCTTTTTCTCATCATCCGTTTCTCGAAGAATTGTGGCTTGGAGAGAGCATTCGTGATGTCGGTTACAATTCTGTCGGCGGAGACAACCTGACAGTTTATCTGGCGTTGCCATATATTCCCGAATGGTGGGGCCTCAGTTCTTGGAATCCAACCAATGTGCCGGTTTTAGTGAATCAAACGATGCCTCAGGAATGACCGAGCGCTTTCACTATAGATAGATCCAGTCCAAGTCAATATTTTGGGATATGAGTCGATGTGATCAAACAGGAAAATCTTTCGTGTTTGATCACATTTTTAGATATTGATTTGAATTTTCAATAGATTCAAGTGTTTTTCGGAAGGTCAACGAATTGCATCTCTCAAAAAAAAGAAATGAGAAAAGTGGCATCATCCAACCAAAATTTTTCAAGGAATTAATGCAATATATGCTATAATGATGATGTCATCCTGGAGGTGTTCTAATGCGTAAAGTCTTGGAGTTGAAACTGGACTCAATGTCCCATTTTTTATCAAAAACGGATTTTGAAACAATTCGAAAAGAGGTTGAGGAAGCCAAGCGGACGCTTCTAAACGGTAGTGGTCCAGGACAAGAATTTCGCGGTTGGCTCGATCTCCCTGTCACGTTTGATGAAGATGAATTGAATCGGATTTTGACTTGTGCAAAAAAAATTCGCTCCATGGCAAACGTCTTGGTTGTGATTGGAATCGGGGGATCTTATCTTGGTACCCGTGCAGCGGTTGAAGCGTTAAGACCATATTTTTCGTCTCGAAAGCGGATGGAAATTATCTATGCCGGACAGACATTGTCTTCTCAATACCTCTCCGAGTTACTCTTCTATTTGAAAAACAAAGAATTTGCGATCAATGTCATCTCCAAATCTGGAACGACCATCGAACCGGCGATTGCCTTTCGGGCTTTAAACAACCTTTTGAAAGCAAAATATGGGGATGAAGCTTCTAAGAGGGTGTTTGTGACCTCCGACCGAAAAAAAGGGGCGCTAAAAAAACTGGCGAATCAGCAACAGTATGAAAGCTTTGTAATCCCGGATGATATTGGGGGACGATTCAGCGTGTTGACGCCAGTCGGATTGTTGCCGATCGCGGCCATGGGAATTTCCATCAAAAGACTTTTAGCTGGCGCAAAAGCGGCGCGAAACCACTATCTGAAAGCTTCTTACTGGAAGAACGATGCGATGCTGTATGCGGCTGCCAGGAATCTTTTATATCGGAAAGAAATCCCGTGTGAAATGCTGGTCAATTACGAACCAAAGTTGAATCAGCTCGCCGAATGGTGGAAACAGCTGTTTGCGGAGTCGGAAGGAAAAGACGGAAAAGGATTGTTTGTCGCAAGCGCGTCTTTTTCGACTGACCTTCATTCACTAGGTCAATACATTCAAGAAGGCAGACGGTTGTTGTTTGAAACCGTGATTCAAATCAATGAACCGCAAAAAGACGTTTTGATTGAAAAAGAACCATCGGATTTTGATGGGCTCAACTATTTGGCTGGAAAAACACTGGATGTGGTGAACAAGCGGGCTTTTGAAGGAACATTGATGGCGCATATAAGCGGCCAAGTGCCTAATTTGATCTTGAATCTGGATAAGCTGGATCCATATTCCTTGGGATACTTGTTCTATTTCTTTGAATTAGCGGTAGGGATCAGCGGCTACATATTGGGAATCAACCCTTTCAATCAGCCGGGTGTGGAACAGTATAAGAAAAACATGTTCCGCTTACTAGATAAACCAGGAATACAATAAAGCTTAGGGATGATCATAAAAAAATGCGACCAGGACACAAGAGATTTGTGTGAAGGTCGCATTTAATTTTAAATGCTTATTTTATTTTTTTTGTGAAAATTCGGCTTTGATGGCGTTTTTTTGAAAAGCGATCAAGTTTCGAGATTTGGCTTTTTCGACTGTCAATTCTTTTACGTCCGCAAGAACTTCGCCATCGGCTTGGAAGTAGCAAGGAGAAGAGACTTTGACAGAGATGTTTTTCCCGCGGTGCATGGCGACGCGTTTTTTCAAATGAACATGTGATCCGGAATAAATGGTCAAGAAAAGCAATTGTAACAAAAAGGCGTTCAAGTTAAAAGCAACACAAACCTCATATTGATCATCGGTGATATCCGCATTTGGAGCCACTTTCATTCCGCCACCAAAATATTTCCCGTTTTGAATCGACACAAAGTAAGCGTCTTTATAATGATAGTCCTTTCCGTCGACTTTCAGATCGATTTCGATGCGTTTGAATGCGGAAACGGCTTTGAAAACATTTTTAAAATAGGATAGTTTGTTTTTCCGCTTGTCATTATTCACATAATGGCACACCGAGGCATCGACGCCGATACCGCAACCGTTGATGAAGAGCGTGTCTTTCACGTTGGTATGAGCCGTGGACAAGGTGATATTTCCAGTGCCGAGTTGTTTGAGACTCCTGAGAAAATCGTTGCCCGATCCACTCTTTGAAAGATAGATCGGTTGCTTGATCTCGGTGATATCGACGCTGTTGATCAAATAGTTGATGGAACCGTCTCCGCCCAAATGCAGAATGTGTTCGATCGAGGCGTTGCTCGCAAGATACTCATCTAGATTTTCGATTTTCAAAGACGAACGCAAAATAAACGGGATATGGTGACGCCGAAAGAAGCGGACGACCTTATTCGTATTTTTTTTTGATTTTCGATTATTAGACAACGGGTTATGGATGATCAAAAACATTTTTCGCGTTTTGTTGGATAGCGACCTTGAAAAAAATCCAACAATCTCCTCGAAGAATATTATATCACAAACGTTAAAATTATGTGAGTTTCATCATACAAAAATCTTGATGGTTCGGTAATACACAAGCCCCCATACAAGATATCACCTTGGAAATCACATTTATATGATATAATTTGAATGGACAGAAATGGATGGAATATATGGAAAAAGTGATCTCAATCGTTTCAGTTGATGAAATGGATCGATTGGCTGAAAAAATTGCCCAGCAATTGGGTAAAGGAAGTATTGTTGGTCTTGCTGGAGATCTTGGCAGCGGGAAAACGACATTCACAAAATTTCTCGCTCGCCATTTGGGCGTTTCTGATACGGTGAATTCACCCACCTTCACGCTGTTGAAGATCTATCAGGGAAACGTTCCTTTTTATCATATCGATGTCTATCGCTTGGAACAATCCGGAAAAGACCCAACCATGGATGACTACATTTATGGCGAGGGGATCTGTGTCATCGAATGGTATCCCATAATCTTGGCGCAATTACCGGAGGAAATGCTCACTATCAATATCGCAATCACGGGCCAAACCACAAGAATCTTGACAGTAAAAGGAAGCGGACGTTATGAAAAAATCGTGGAAACGCTTGGTAATTGATACCGCCACAAGCCATATTTATTTGAGCTTGGTAATTGATGAGCAAGAAATGGACAATGTCTATGAAATGGGGTTGAACAATCACTCGGTCACTATCATGCCACAAATGGAACGGTTATTAAAACGCCATGAGCTTCAATTGCCGGATATCGATGAGGTGATTGTCGGGATCGGACCCGGCAGTTATACCGGCGTTCGCATCGGGGTGGCGATCGCCAAGATGATCGGTTATTTGAATCAAATCAAAATTCAGACAGTCTCATCGCTTGCGTTGCTTGCTTCGTCAGCGGATGACGATTGGATTCTTCCATTGATCGATGCACGACGAAACAATGCTTATATGGGGCTATATCACTTCAATGGTGAAACGTTGGAAAACCGCGTAGTTGATACGCTCGCCAACATTGAAGCCTTCAAGAAAGACCACCTTGGGAAAGCGGTGATCGTCACGTCTGGAAAGCCACGGATCGATCGGATCATTGCGAGTGATCTGTTATCGGAAGTGGCGAATATTCATGAGCTGGTCCCCAACTATCTACAGATTACCGAAGCCGAAAGGAATCGCAATTTGTCATGACGCCCTCGATTCGAAAAATGGAAATTGAACATATCCCGGAAGTCATTCGTATGGATATGATCGTCCTCGGACACACTCTCGGAGAAGCGACCTTGACGAACGAACTCACCAATAATCCTTTTGCCCATTATTTTGTCTTGGAGGATTTGGATTGCGGAGTATTGCTTGGACATATCGGCCTTTGGATCGATGTTCCGAACGCTCAAGTGATGAATTTTTACCTGTTGCCCGATTATCAGCACCAAGGGCTCGGGAAAATGCTTTTTGATTATATTCTCGATTATATTCAAGCGTATGCTGTCCTGAATCTGACGCTCGAGGTTCGTGAGTCCAACCTCCGAGCCATTCATTTTTATGAACGGCTGGGATTTGATAAAGTGGCGAAAAGACAACACTATTACGACGATGGGGAAGACGCCCTGTTAATGCTGAAGAAATGTGAAGGAAACCAACAATGATTGTTATGGGAATAGAAACCAGTTGTGATGAGACGAGCGTCAGTTTAGTCAAAGATGGAAAAACGGTCTTGTCAAACGCGGTTTTGAGTCAAATTGATATTCATAAAGAATACGGCGGGGTCGTTCCGGAAATCGCCTCCAGAGAACACGTCAAAGGAATCACGCTGGTGTTTGACCAGGCAATGAAACAAGCAAAGATCGATTATTCCGCAATCGATCTGGTGGCCGTCACCGCTGGGCCGGGATTGATTGGTTCTTTATTGATTGGAGTCAACGCCGCCAAAGTCATCGCGATGAATTATCAGCTTCCGCTGATCGGCGTTCAACACATCACTGGGCACATTTACGCCAACCACATCGAACACGACATGGAATTTCCATTATTGGCCCTTGTGGTGTCGGGAGGACATACCGAACTCGTCTTGATGCGGGAACATTTCGATTTTGTGAAACTTGGGGAGACCCAAGATGATGCGGTGGGGGAAGCCTATGACAAGATTGCCCGCATCTTCGGACTCGCGTATCCAGGAGGGCCTCAAGTCGACAAATTGGCCCAAAGTGGGAAAGACACGATGAACTTTCCCCGGCCGATGATCGATTCACATGATTACAATTTCAGTTTTTCCGGGTTGAAATCACATGTGATCAATCAGTATCACAACCAAAGGCAACGTCAAGAAACGATTTCTATCGAAAATTATTGTCGAAGCTTTCAAGAAGCCGTGACCGATGTGGTAGTCAAAAAAACCGAAATCGCTAAAAATGAATACCGAGTAAAGCAGGTGATTGTCGCCGGTGGTGTCGCCGCAAACAAAGGGCTCAGAGCCAAAATGCAAGCGACGATCACCGATGTGCCGGTTTATTTCCCTGCGCTACAGTATTGCACAGACAACGCGGCGATGATTGCTGTCGCGGGTTATTTCAAATATCAAAAACACCCAGTATCTGATCTCATGGATCTCAATGGATCCTCGCGATTGGAATTGGTGTAGGAGGTTTTTCTATGGAAATGGAATCAAATTTCATTAAAACGATCATGGAAGAGGATTTGGCCGAAGGCCGAGTCAAAGAAATCGTCACGCGATTTCCGCCAGAACCCAATGCGTATCTGCATATCGGGCATGCCCGTGCCATCATTACCAACTTTGAACTGGCGCGGATGTTTGGTGGAAGAACCAATCTTCGGTTCGATGATACGAATCCGGTGAAAGAAGACGTTTCATTTGTCAATGCCATCAAGGACGATATCCAGTGGCTCGGATATCAGCCCGCCCAAGTCGTATTTGGCTCAGACTACTTTGAAGAAAGTTATCAGCTGGCCGTTCGCTTGATCAAAAAAGGTTTGGCTTATGTATGTGATCTCTCTGCCGAGGAAATCAGTCATTTTCGCGGGACATTGACAGAGGCCGGTAAGGACTCTCCCTACAGGACTCGCACGGTGGAAGAAAACTTGGATTTATTTACGCGAATGCGCTCAGGTGAATTCAAAGACGGAGAAAAAACCTTGCGAGCCAAAATCGACATGGCCAGCCCCAATATCAATATGCGGGATCCGGTGATCTATCGAATCCTTCACACCACGCATCATAATACCGGGGATGAGTGGTGCATTTATCCGATGTATGATTTTGCACATCCGCTTCAGGACGCGTTTGAGGGGGTCACGCATTCGCTTTGTTCACTTGAATACGTGGATCATCGAGTTTTGTATGATTGGTTTATCACTCATTGTGAAACGAAGCATGTTCCCCATCAATATGAGTTTGGCCGATTGAACATCACGAACACGATCATGTCGAAACGCTACTTGAAACAGTTGGTGGATTCCGGTGTTGTGACGGGCTATGACGATCCGCGATTGCCCACGTTGGTCGGTCTTCGCCGACGAGGGTACACGCCCGAGGCGATTCGTGATTTTATATTGAGTACGGGGCTCTCCCGGATCAACTCCACTGTTTCCAGTGAAATGTTGGAAAATTCGCTTCGAAACGATTTGATTGGAAAAGTAGGTCGCTATTTTGCTGTAATGGATCCACTGCCGGTCACCATCACAAATTATCTGTCCGACGAAGTAGAGTGGCTCGATGTTTTAAACAATGCGGATAATGAATCGTTGGGAATGAGAAAACTTGCATTTGGGAGGCATCTCTTTATTGAACGATCGGACTTCGCGATGGAAAAGCCGAACAAACATTGGAAACGGTTGTCGATGGGACTCGAAGTCCGGTTGATCCACGCGTATTTCATCAAGTGTGAAGAGGTTGTCACAAATCCGGATGGGTCCATCAAAGAATTGCGATGCACTTATGATCCCAATACCCGATCCGGGTCGGGATTTACCGGTAGAAAGCCAAACGGGAATCTCCATTATGTGGAAGCAAGCACCGCAACGAAAGCTCAATTCAACTTGTTTGAACCGCTACTCGTCGATTCCGATTCGGATCGGCCGCTCGAGGAGCGAATCAATCCGGATTCTTGGAAGATACAGATGGGGGTAGCCGAGGCCGCGCTCGCCCATGCCAAACCGGGGGATAAATTTCAATTCGTCCGCCAAGGTTTTTTTGCGACAGATCGCTTGTCTTTGCCGGGGGTTCCTTGTTTTAACCAAACAGTGGAACTGAAATCGAGGGTGAAATAAAAATGAAAAAAATCGGCAGAATGGCTCTTTGTCTTCTCATGGCGGCCGTCAGCGCCTTGATGGGTATCACGAATCTCCTCATCTTGACGGATGCCGAACGGTTGGCAGAATATCCAGAAGAAGAATGGCAATTGATTGTGTTTACCGGAGTTTTTCTGCTTATTTTTGTCATTGCGACACTTTTGTTTATTTTGCAGTTTCGCCGGTATCTCAGCGAACGAAAAATCAATCAGGACAACAAATGAAACCACTGGAAAAACCCGTGGTTTTTTTCTTGTTTTCCCGCCTAAAATCAAGGCAAATCATGGTATAATATTATCAAAGGTGATCGGTGTGAACAAGGTGATTCTCGAACAATTGAATGAACAACAAAAAGAGGCCGTTCAGATCGTTTCCGGGCCCATTATGGCCGTGGCCGGGGCTGGAAGCGGAAAAACCCGTGTCTTGACCAATCGAATTGCCTATCTGATTGATGAGATTGGGATTCCGCCAAGTGAAATTCTGGCGATTACTTTCACGAATCGAGCCGCTGATGAAATGAAGCGGCGGGTGTTTGATTTGATCCGTTTGCCCTTGAAAGGCATTTGGATTTCCACCTTTCATGCCTTGGGAGCGAAAATCCTCCGATCCGAGATCCATTTGTTGGGATATCAGTCCAACTTTCAGATCATCGACGACGACGATTCCCAAATCGTCGTGAAAAATCTTTTGAAAGAATATCATTTTGATATCAAACATTACTCCCCCAGACAGTTTGCGTCTTTGATTGAAATGATCAAATCGGACCCGCAAGCGCTCTCGGTCATCCATCAACCCGTAAAGGCGATCATGGAGGAAATTTATCCGGCGTATTGCCAGTTTCTAAAAAAGAACAACTTGGTCGATTTTCAAGATTTATTGGTGTTGGTGTTGGAACTTTTCCAACAGCATCCCATTGTCTTGAAAAGGTATCAGGATATTTTTCGATACGTGTTGGTGGATGAATTTCAAGATACCAATGATCTGCAATACGAATTGGTCTATTTATTGACCAATTCCCATCGCAATCTCTTTATTGTCGGTGATGAAGATCAAAGCATCTATGCTTTTCGTGGATCAAACATTGAAAATATCCGGAAGTTTATGCGTGACTTTCCCGGCTATCATCAAGTCATCCTAAATCAGAACTATCGATCGACAACGAATATATTGAATGCGGCAAACTCTGTGATCAGCCACAACCAACACCGAATCCCGAAAGAGCTCTATAGCGAATTGGGTCATGGGGAAAAAGTGATCCATTTTCGCGCTCAAACCGATGAAGAAGAAGCTTATTACATTTATAACAAGATCAAGACTTTAGTCAAAGAAGGGTATCTGTATTCGGATTTTGCGGTCTTGTATCGCAATCACGCCATGAGCCGACGGTTTGAGGATTTGTTTCTCCGATACAACATCCCGCATAAAGTGATTGGGAACGTCTCCTTTTACAAGCGCAAAGAAATCAAAGATGCGATCGCCTATTTGCGCTTGTTGGTGGACTTGGGAGACGATTATGCGTTTTCTCGAATCTATAACGAACCAAAAAGAGGCATTGGCAATGCCAGTTTCGACCGGCTGAAAAATTATGCCCTCAAGAACGATCTGAAACTGATGGATGCGATCGGCGACGAAATCCCTGGTGTGAGTTCTCGGGTGTTTGAACGTTTGGTGAGTCTGAAACAAACCTTGATCGAGCTTCAAAGAGAAATAGAAAAAGTCAATTTGCTCATCACGTATGACACATTGCTTGAAAAGACAGGGTATTTGGAGATGCTTCGAGCGGAGGATTTGTCCGCGGAGCGCAAACTAGAAGCAGAACGGCGAATTGACAACCTTCAGGAGTTCAAAACCGTGTTGCTCGAAAAGATTAAAGAATATGATCCAGGAATCTCCAACCAAGAAAAACTTGTCAACATTTTAACGGAATTGGCTCTTCGCGAGGAATCGGAAGAACTTTTGGAACAAGACGAGTTCATCAGCCTGATGACGACCCACTCGGTCAAAGGGTTGGAATTTCGCGTGGTCTTTATCACTTGTCTGGAACAGACGTTGTTCCCATCCAGTCAAAGTTTGTTTGAACTTATGGATGTGGAAGAGGAACGGAGACTCTTTTATGTCGGGTTGACTCGAGCGAAAGAAATCGCTGTTCTCACCAGCGCCCGGCAACGTTATATGTATGGGCGTCTTATGGAAAACCAAGATTCGCAGTTTTTATCGGAAATCGCGGAAGAATATTTGGAGCGAGGCGGACTCGCCAAGCCAAAAGATCCCGTTGTCGAACGTCCGAAAAAAAGAGCCTATCCGCCTTTTGAATTCACAGTAAAAGAAGGATACCGCCCCTCCGGTGTACACTTGACGATTGGAGATAAAATCGATCATACCTTGTTTGGAGCAGGGGTGGTCGTGGCGTTGAACGATGACAAGGCCACCATTGCTTTCCAACAAAATGTCGGTATCAAAGTGCTGATGAAAGATCATCCGAGCATCAAAAAGCGAGGTGACAACCATGAATCCCAAAACGAAGATTGAGGAACTGAAACAATTGATCGAACGCTACAACTATGAATACCATGTGCTGGACAATCCAACGATCAGTGATCAAGAATACGATCAATTGATGCTCAAACTCAATCGGTTGGAAACCGAATATCCCGAACTCAAAACACCGGATTCGCCCACAAATCGCATCGGCGGTATGGCGCTTGACAAATTTGTGAAAGTGACCCACGACCAGCCGATGCTATCGCTGGGAAATGCGTTTTCAGCCGAGGAACTCATCGACTTCGACCGAAAGATCCAATCGGAAGTGTCTGATTATAGCTATACCGTCGAACTTAAAATTGACGGATTGTCCGTCTCGATCAAATATCGAAACGGGTTATTGATTCAAGGTGCCACTCGGGGAGATGGTGTTGTCGGTGAAGACATCACCGAAAATATCAAAACCATTTCCGCTATTCCTTTAAAAATCCCCATCCTCGAGCCGCTTGAGGTTCGAGGCGAGATTTACATGCCAAAAAAAGCCTTTAACGAATTGAATGAACAAAAAGCTGCCAAAGGCGAGGCGCTGTTCAAAAACCCACGGAACGCCGCTGCCGGTAGTATTCGCCAACTCGATCCCCAACTCGTACGAAAACGGAGATTGTCGGTGTTCGTCTATTATTTGATGAACCGGGAAATGACCGAAAGCCATTATGAGGCGTTAAAACGCTTGGAATCATGGGGTTTTAAGATCAATCCGTATACCAAACAGTGTCCATCCATTGAGCAGGTCATTCAGTATATTGACGAAATCAGCACCATTCGGAAAGAGCTTCCGTATGATATCGATGGCATCGTCATCAAAGTGGACGAGATCGGTTTATACAAAAAAATCGGAGCGACGGTCAAATTTCCCAAATGGGCAATTGCGTATAAATTCCCGGCTGAAGAAGTAGAAACTGTTTTAAACGATATCACATTCCAAGTCGGACGAACCGGTGTGGTCAAACCCGTCGCGGAGTTGGAGCCGGTCATGGTGTCCGGGTCGCTTGTCTCAAGAGCCACCTTGCATAACGAGGATTTTTGTTTGGAAAAAGACATTCATATCGGCGACCATGTGCTGATCCGCAAAGCCGGAGAGATCATCCCGGAGGTTTTGCGGGTGTTAAAGGAAAAACGTCTTGGTAACGAAGTGAAGTTTCAAATGGCGTCTCATTGCCCGAAATGCGCAACAAAACTTATCCGCAAGGAAGCCGAAGCGGACCATTATTGTCCAAATCCCGAGTGTGAAGCGCGCCATATTGAAGGATTGATCCATTTCGCTTCACGCGATGCGTATAATATTGAAGGATTGGGAGAAGCGATTCTCACCGATCTCTTCAACGATGGCATCGTCAAAAATATCGTGGATATCTTTTTGTTGAAGGAACACTATGATGAATTGATCGAGCGAGAAGGATTTGGAAAAAAGAGCATTGACAATTTGGTGGCGGCCATTGAGGCGAGCAAAAAGAACCCCCTTGACAAGTGGTTGTTTGGCTTGGGAATCCGCCATGTCGGAAGCAAGATCGCTCGAGTGATCACGGATGAATATCCCACTATCGATCAAGTGATGGCAGCTTCTGAAGCCGAACTTTTAAGGATATCCGACGTGGGAGTGGTAATTGCAAAAAGTATAACGGATTATTTTCGAGATCTCCATAATCGTGAACAAATCGATCAGTTAAAAAAACTCGGTCTCAATCAGAGAGCAAGTGAAAGAGCCCCAAAAGGAAACGCGGTTTTTTCCGGAATGAACATTGTGCTGACCGGAACGCTTGAACGTTTTACTCGAAGTGAAGCGACCGAGCTCATTGAACGCTTGGGAGGCAAGGTTGTTGGATCGGTATCCAAAAAAACCGACTTGATTGTCGCTGGGATCCAAGCCGGATCAAAATTAGACAAAGGGTTGGAACTCGGTATTCGAATCATTGAAGAGGCGGAGTTTTCCCAAATGGTGACAAACGAAAGCAACGAACAATCATCACTATAATGAAATGACGGAGATATAGTAGCCCATGATGGATTCAATCATTATCAAAGGCGCACGGGAGAACAACCTGCAATCGATCGACCTGACGCTACCAAAAAATAAACTCATTGTCATGACCGGTCTTTCCGGATCCGGAAAGACCAGTTTGGCATTCGATACGATTTATGAAGAAGGACGCAGACGCTATGTCGAAAGTCTGAGCTCTTATGCTCGGCAATTTTTGGGCAACATCGAAAAGCCGGATGTGGATTCGATCGAAGGCTTGTCTCCCGCCATCGCCATCGATCAGAAATCAACCTCGCACAATCCTCGGTCGACGGTGGGAACCATTACCGAGATCTACGATCATGTGCGATTGCTTTATGCAAGGATCGGCCGACCGTTTTGCCCGCATCACCAGATCGAAATCACGGCGCAGTCGATTCAAGAGATGACAAATCGGATCTTAACGCATCTTGGCGCAAAAATCGTGATTTTATCGCCGGTCGTTCGAGGAAAGAAAGGCATGCACGAAAAGCTGATCGACGAACTGCGCCGCGAAGGGTACAACCGCATTCGTTTGAATGGCGAATTTGTCGAACTGGACGACTCGGTCACACTCGAAAAAACCAAACGGTCCGACATCGATCTTGTCATCGATCGCATCATCGCGAAACCGGATAACCGGTCACGGATCTATGATTCATTAGAAACGGCGCTCAAATTGTCGGACGGATTGGTCAAGGTCCTGATTGACGATATAGAAGAGCTTTTCAGCGAACATTTCAGTTGTCCCATCTGCGGCTTTACTTTGAGTAAATTGGAACCGCGGTTATTTTCCTTCAATTCGCCTTACGGCGCCTGTGAGGAATGTTCCGGATTGGGCTTCAAACGTAAAATCGATATCAATCGCTTGATTCCCTATCCGGAAAAAACCATTGCGGAAGGCGTGTTTGACAAATATGCGAATACGGAGTCCATTTATCTTCAACAAGTCATCCAGGTTTGTCAGGCGCATGATATCGACATCCATGTTCCCTTTAAAGAACTGCCTGAAGAAAAAAAGGATCTCATCTTATTTGGCACAGAACAACCGGTGGATTTTAAAATCAAATCCAAAAGCAGCCAATACACGCATCACACCAGTCGGCCATATGAAGGTATTGTCAAGAGCTTGGAAAGACGTTATTTGGAAACTACCTCACGGATGGTCCGCGATTGGATCGAAACGATGATGAACGATATCCCTTGTGAAAAGTGTCACGGGAAACGGTTGAGCGAAGCGGCATTATCTGTTCGTGTGGGTGGGATCAATATCGATCAGTTCTCCTCGATGAGCGTCTTGAACTTGGAAGCTTTCATCGAACAGATGGAACTGACGGAAAAAGAAAGCGAGATTTCTCGGACCATTATCAAAGAAATCAGAACCCGACTTCAATTTCTGATCAACATCGGCCTGGACTATTTGACACTCTCACGAGCATCGATGACATTATCCGGAGGTGAAGCCCAGCGGATCCGCCTGGCGACGCAAATCGGATCGCGTCTTACCGGGATTTTATACGTGTTGGACGAACCCTCGATCGGGTTGCACCAACGCGACAATCTCCGGTTGATCAAAACGCTTCAAGGTATGCGTGATCTCGGGAACACAATGATCGTGGTGGAACACGATCTCGAAACGATCGAGAACGCTGATTTTGTCGTGGATATCGGGCCGGGAGCGGGAGAGCACGGTGGCAAGCTGATTTTTGCCGGATCCCCCAAAGAGCTTCTGACCTCTAACGAATCCATTACCGGCAAATATTTGTCCGGAGAATATTTCATACCGCTTCCTAATCGAAGACGATCGCATGAACGCGGGTATTTGTCAGTAGTCGGCGCAAGGCAAAACAACTTAAAAAATATCAGCGTCGGATTCCCGATCGGCTGCTTCACGGTCGTGACCGGTGTGTCCGGATCGGGAAAGTCGAGTTTAGTCAACGAAGTGCTCTACAAAGGACTCATCAACCGACTGACCAAACGCAACGAAGCGGCCGGGTTGTGTGATGCGATCACGGGTATTGAGAACATTGACAAAATCATCAATATCGACCAATCGGCGATTGGACGCACTCCTCGCTCCAATCCCGCGACCTACACCGGCGTATTTGACGAGATTCGGAACCTCTTTAGCCAAACAAAAGAAGCAAAACTACGCGGATATGACAAGAGCCGCTTTTCCTTCAACGTCAAAGGGGGGCGCTGTGAGCACTGCTTTGGCGATGGGCTCATCAAAATCGAGATGCATTTTTTGCCAGATATCTATGTGGAGTGTGAAGAGTGTCACGGAGCACGGTACAATCAAGAAACATTGGAAGTCAAATACAAAGGGAAGACGATTTCCGATGTGTTGGCGATGACCGTGGAAGAGGCCGTGGACTTTTTCAAAAATGTTCCAAAAATATATAATCGATTGAAAACGATCAACGATGTCGGTCTGGGATATATTCGCCTAGGACAATCCTCGACGACTTTATCCGGGGGAGAGGCGCAACGCGTCAAACTGGCGAGCGAGCTCTATAAGCGGATCACCGATAAGACGATTTATTTTCTTGATGAACCGACGACCGGGCTCCATAGTCATGATGTCGTGAATCTGATCAATGTGTTGGAAAACATCGTGGATAAAGGCGCGACGGTGATCGTGATCGAGCACAATCTCGATGTCATCAAAGTGGCGGATCATATCATTGATCTTGGCCCCGAAGGTGGCGATCGTGGTGGAGAAGTGCTGACAACAGGTACACCCGAAGCGGTGAGTCGGGTGCCGAATAGTTATACAGGGGCCTATTTGATCCCCATCTTGGAACATTCAGGAAAGCGGGGATATCCAGTGGGAGCGGAAAGGAAATAACTCGCGTTTTATTAGTGCGTATGATATGATATTCATATAACAACGCTGTTGTGTCAATCATTTAAGGAGTTCGCCACGTGGAAGAGAAAAACGACAAAGACGTGCGCAAAGAGATCGAAGAACTGGAAAAATTGATCGAAATCGTCCGGGAACAGCATAAAGAAGAGAAGAAAAGCCATAAAGAAGCCCAAAAACGATCGCCGAATCAAGTGATCCGGATCGATCTCGGCGCGAAATATTCAGCCAATTTTCCCATTCACCTCATCGTGAGTTTTTTGGTGAATTTCATCTTGATTTTTACAATCATCCGGCTTTTTGGGTTAGCCGAGGTCGATAACGATTATAACTTTATCTGGATTGCGGCAATCTTTACTTTGTATGAAGAACTGTATAAAATATTTTTGATCAAGCGATTTGTGAAAGTGGTCATTTATTCCTCGGGGTTGATTTTCTTCCTGATGAACCTGATTTTCTTTTATGCTTTTGATTTATTGATCATGAAAGATCAATTCACTTTTGCCACGTATCTATATCCAATATTATTTGTTTTGATTTTCCAATTCATGCGAATGATCATCAAAATGACGTATCATCAAATCATTCGGAAAATGGCACAAATGGCAAGCCGAAAATCGACAAGGGGAGAAAAATAAATGGCATTGACAGTCGCAAGTGTCATCGCCGGTTTGAATTTGGATATACTGGCCGGAAAAAATGGAATCCAGCGCTTGGTGACGGAAGCCAACCTGACCAAACCGGGATTGGAACTGGCGGGGTTGTTCGATTTTTATGAACACGACCGTATCCAAATCATCGGTTCCAAGGAGGGCACTTTTTTTCATTGGCTTAGCAAGCAAGATCAAGCGATACGAGTGCGGATGCTTTTTGAAAAGCAACCGCCCGCATTCATCTTTTCCCGCCATGTGGAGGTTCCGCCACTTTTTCTCCAGTTAGGAGATGAATTTGAGATCCCCATTTTAAAAAGCAATTACAACACCTCCTCTTTATTCAGCGAATTGTTCTCCTTTCTCCAATCCCGCTTAGCGGAACGGATCACTTTGCACGGCGTCTTGATGGATATCAACGGCGTCGGCGTGTTGATAACCGGCGAGAGTGGCGTCGGAAAAAGTGAAGTGGCCCTAGAACTGGTCCGTCGCGGGTATATGCTTGTTGCGGATGATCTCGTGGAAATCTATCAACGAGAAAAAGGCATCTTGATCGGCGAGGCGCCGGAACTCTTGAAGAAATACTTGGAAATTCGCGGTATCGGCATCGTCAACGTCATTTATCTCTTTGGAGTGAAGGCGTATCGAGAAAACAAGAAGATTTCGCTATACGTTCGTTTACGGCCGACAACGCCGAACCAGAAATTTGACCGATTGGGATTGACGCAAGAAACGGAAACCTTGTTTGATACGGAAATACCGGCAGTCACATTGCCGATCAGTGCCGCCCGCAATGCCGCCACGCTGGTGGAAGCAGCGGCCTATGATATCAAATCCAAGAACCTCGGGTATCATTCGCCTCAGGATTTCAATGAACAACTGAATGCGAAAATCCAATCCAATCAACAACAATCCAGCGAGGAAGACAAATGAAGCGATTATGGAAAGCAACCCTGCTAATATTGATCACACTCGGATTTTCCGGAATGATGGGGTGCCAATCGGAACCCACACCACCCGGAGAAACCTTTATCGTCTCGTTTGTGGACGAAAACGGCACCACTCTAAAAGAGATCACTTGTGTATCGGGAGAAGCGTGTGAGATCGATCCACCAACACTATCCCAGACACGAGAAGAGTGTTCCAGCTGCTACTTTACAAGATGGAGTGTCTTTCCCGAAGATTATGCCAGTTTGAATCAAGATACGATCATCCGCCCGATTTATACCCTCGATAATCGCGTGATCACGATTGGTGAGAGATCCGTTGTTTTCTATTCGTTCTTCATTATGACCGGCATTATCATTGCCTTGTTTTTGGGGATAAGAGAGATCAAACGGCATGGCTTGAAATCCGATGATTTGATCGACGGCTTTCTCTGGATCGTTCCCGTGGCGATTTTAGGGTCTAGGCTCTGGTATGTTGTATTTGAATGGGATCAATTCGCCGGGGGCGGGTTTTTTCCAACGCTTTTAAGGATCATCGGTTTTGAAAGCGGGACCATCGACTTTTCCCGGTTTGGATTGAGTGGACTGGCGATTCACGGGGCCTTTGTCACGGCGGTGATTTGTGCGTATTTTTATACTAAAAAGCGAAAAATCGATATCTTTATCATTTTGGATATCGTCGCCGTCGGGTTCATTATCGCTCAAGCCTTTGGGCGTTGGGGAAATTTCTTTAATCAAGAAGCCCACGGATATGTCGTGGGTGGAATGACGGAGAACACACCCAATATACCGATAATAAAAGAGCAATACCTTTATCTTCGAAATACGTTGCACTTGCCGGAATTCATCGTCAATAACATGTATATCAAAGCCGGATTGCACGGACTTTCTGTGGAACCGGTGACCGGATTTTATCATCCGACATTTTTCTATGAATCCACGTTGAATCTGTTGGGATTTGCGCTGATGCTTTTCTTAAGAAGAATCAAAAAGATCTATATTGGCGACCTCTTCGCTTTATACTTGATCTGGTATGGCGCGGTCCGGATTTTTATTGAAACGATGCGAACCGATCCGTTGGTGTTCGAATTCTTCGGGCTGACGCTCAAATCCGCGATCGTCACCTCTTCGCTCATGATTCTCGGTGGCTTGTTATTGGCTTTGCTGCTCCGTTTGAAACGAAAAGGCAAAACCTATGGGTCGATTCCCGGTGCTTTTGATTTTTCCCATAAAAGCAAGTCGCAAGACAAAGAAGCAGCGAACAGTTGATTCCGATAATCATTGTTTTTTAGGAGTGTGCGCATGTCGTTTTCCACCGATGTCAAAACCGAATTGTCCAGTCTGAAATATCTGAGTTGTTGTTCGAAGGCGGAACTTTCCGCCCTTTTTCACATTGGTGGATCGATCGAACTCAATCGGGAAGGCCTGCACTTGATTTTTCAATCAACGAATTTGGCCGTTATTCGCCGAGTGATCAGTTTGACCAAAAGTCTGTTTGGTATCGAACTCACCCTCATCAGCAAAAAACAGGCCAAACTCCAAAAACGTGATTTGTTTTTTGTTCGGATCGCCGAAAAAATCAATCAGATTCTGACCGGGTTATCGTTGATCAACCAAAGCGGTCTTTTCTTCATCGATCTCGATCCCGAGTTGATTAAAGAAGAATGCGACAAACGCGCTTATCTCCGCGGGGCATTCTTGGCGGGAGGATCGATCAATAGCCCGGATACAGCGTCTTATCATTTGGAAATCCAGACTTTTTCGGAACACCAAGGACAAATCATCGCGAATTTGGCAAACGAATTTTCTTTAAATGCAAAAATCACCAAGAATCGGCGGGGGATGATTGTTTATATCAAAGAAGCCGAAAAAATCGCGGACTTTCTTCGTGTGGTCGATGCGACCAATTCACTCTTCACCTTTGAAGATTCGCGGATCAAGCGTGATTTCAAAAATTCGATCAACCGGGTGATCAACTGCGATATCGCCAATGAAAAGAAAGCGTTGGACGCGGCTGAAAAGCAATTGGAACAGATCAAAATCGTCGAAGAACATGTCCAAGGACAATTGTCCAAAGGGCTTCTGGAAGCGATTCGATTGCGGAAAACGTATCCCGAAGCCACATTGAGTGAATTGTCACGGCTCTCAGAAGAGCTGCTCGGCAATGCTATTTCCAAATCAGCTCTCAACCATCGGTACCGGGCTATCAAGGAATTGGCCGATCCTTGGGCGAGAAAGAACGAGTCCAAATGATCAAGGGTGTTGGGACGGATATCGTCCAAATCAGCCGATTGACGGAAAAAATTGCTCATAAAGTGCTCTCAGCCAAAGAGTTGGAAGCCTATAACGGATTCAACGCGGAGTCACGAAAACGGGAGTACCTGGCTGGGCGGTTTGCGGCGAAAGAAGCGCTCTTGAAAGCACTGCCGAAAGAGTACCGGAACATCAACCTGACGGAGATAGTGATCATCAACGACAGTGAAGGAAAACCGAGGCTGGAATCGCCATCATTTCCGAAGATGTCGGTGGTGCTCTCGATCGCGCACGAACGCGATGTTGCGATTGCTTTTTGTGTTCTAGAAACCATTTTGGAATGATTTCTGGGGAGGGCGACGAAAAAGATTACCGAATCAACTTCGATATTGCTTGCATAAACCCTTCATTTTAGGTAAAATGATATTTGCTGAGGTGAAAATATGGCGACATACAAAAGTGGATTTAAGAAACAAAGCGCAGAACAGATGCTCCTCAAAGTGATCATCGGCATCATCATTGCGGTATTCGCAATCGTGCTGGTGGCCTTTATCTATGATATAGCGACGAAAAACCGCTATTATTCAGATTATACTCACATAACGAAGTATGCGGAAATCATGACCCAAACAGATGAGTCGATCCAGATTGAGGACTACATTGTCTATTTCTATTCCGGATCCTGCACGGCTTGCGAGTCGATTCAAAAAAAAGCCCTTCGTGAAATGGCAGGGATTGTAAAAGATGGCGGGAAAGTGTTCATGGTGAATACCGACAATATGACGGATCGGGAACCCAAGAAAGCCGAGTTCGAGGATGTTATCGAAGAAAATCTTTTGGTCCCGTCAGTTGTTGTGGTTCAAGATGGCGAGTATTATGAATATGTGAGCAACGCAACCGCCGTTCTGGAGCTTTTGGAATCGATCAACGACGGAGCTTACGAACCGTTTAATGAGTAAAAATGCGCAAGTTTAAAACCCGAAAGGGTTTTTTTCTTTTCGGGATTATGTTATAAATAAAGACAGATGACAAGGTGGGATAAGATGGACTATTTCAATGAATCGTTGATCGAAAAAATTGCACTCGACTTGGCAATACGAAAAAACCAAGTCGAAGCCGTATTGAATTTGTTTCAGGAAGGTCAAACCGTTCCGTTTATTGCTCGGTATCGAAAAGAAGTGACCGGGTCTTTGGATGAGGAACAGATCCGTGCAATCGAGAAAGAATACGAATATGGTGTCAACTTCGAAAAACGAAAAGAAGACATCATTCGCTTGATCGATGAAAAAGGGATGTTGACGGATGATATTCGCCAAGCGATCCAAGAAGCCCAAAAGCTAGTGGATTTGGAAGATATTTATCGTCCTTACAAAGAAAAAAAGAAAACCAAAGCGACAGAAGCCATCAAAAAAGGCTTGGAACCTTTGGCGGTTTTGATTTTGACCTATCCGGAAACGGTGGATTTGGAGGCGATGGCCGCACCGTTTGTGACGGAAGAAGTACCATCGATTGAAGCGGCCTATGAAGGGGCCAAGCATATCATCGCTGAAATGGTGTCCGATAATGCGGATTATCGCAAATGGATTCGCGGGTACACCTATCAAAACGGCATGATTGTCTGCCAAAAGAAAAAAGATGCCATCGACGATTTGAAGACATACCAAAACTATTATGAATATGAAGAACCACTCAAGAATATCAAACTTTACCGAATCTTGGCGATCAATCGTGCCGAGAGGGAAAAAGTGATCACTGTTAAAGTCGCGGTAGATATCGATCCCATCCACGTCTATTTGTTCAATCAGACGATCGGAAAACGCCAATCGGCGGTGGTTCCTTTGATTGAAGATGCCATTAAGGATGCTTACAAGCGGCTGATCGCCCCGTCGATCGACCGGGAGATCCGAGCCGATTTCACGGAAAAGGCGGAAGATCAAGCCATTCATATCTTTTCTGAAAACCTGCGGGCGTTACTTTTACAACCACCGCTCAAAGGAAAAATCGTGTTGGGTGTCGATCCGGCTTTTCGCACCGGCTGCAAGCTGGCTGTTGTTGATTCGTTCGGCAAGTTTATCGATAAAGGCGTCATCTACCCACATGAGGCCAGAGCGGGAGGGACTCCGGATCCCGCAAAATTGGAATTAGCAAAAAAACGCGTCTTGTATTTGATTGAAAAATACAATGTCGAAATCATCGCGATCGGTAACGGCACCGCCTCTAGAGAAACGGAAGCCTTTATCGTGGAGTTGATCAAAGATGCAAAATTGGCTTTAAAATATGTCATTGTGAGCGAAGCCGGAGCGTCTGTTTACTCCGCTTCCGACTTAGCTCGCCAGGAGTTCCCGGAATTTCAAGTCGAGGAACGCTCCGCCGTCAGCATTGCTAGGCGGATCCAAGACCCGTTGAGCGAACTCGTCAAAATCGATCCGAAATCGATTGGCGTTGGTCAATATCAACACGATGTCAGCCAAGCGAAGTTGGCGGAATCGCTCGATTTTGTCGTGGTAACAGCGGTAAACCGGGTGGGAGTCAACGTCAATACCGCTTCAGCATCACTGCTAAGATTCATCTCCGGTTTATCGGCAAATGTGGCGGGAAATATCGTCAGTTATCGTGAAGAAACCGGTCCTTTCAAAAACCGAGAAGCCATCAAGAAAGTACCGCAAATGGGCCCGAAGACCTTTGAACAGGCGGTCGGCTTTATGCGTATCATCGATTCGGATAATCCACTGGATAAAACACCGATCCATCCGGAAAGTTATGAGGTGGCGGAAAAGATCCTTCAGCATTTAGGCTTAAAGGCAGCCGATATTGGAACAAAACCTTGCATCGATAAGATCCAAGCGCTTTCGCGCGAGACGCTCGCAAGAACATTGAATATCCATCCGATTACATTGAACGACCTCTGTGATGCCTTCATCGCCCCGACCAGAGACTTTCGCGATCAATTTCCGCAACCTCTACTCAAGAGCGATTTGTTACAGTTGGAAGATTTGAAGCCGGGAATGGAATTGCAGGGAACGGTTCGAAATGTCGTTGATTTTGGTGTGTTTGTGGATGTCGGCATCAAAGAAGCCGGATTGGTCCACATTTCAAAAATGAGCAAACGCTATATTCATCATCCACTCGAAGTTGTTTCAGTAGGCGATATTGTCAAAGTATGGGTTTTAGGTGTTGATTTGGATCGTAAAAGACTTCAACTCAGCATGGTGGAACCGATAAGCATCAGTTGATCACCAAGTCATAAATCCAGGGGGAAGCCTATGCGATTTGATTTGTTGCTGGCTTCGATATTGATTGCGATAGCCAGTGTATTTCTGCTCGGAGTTTTTTTCATCTTTACCCGAAAAGGGGTATTGCTGGGATTCAGGCTGCTCGGGCTATTGGCATTTGCGACCAGCGTGTTTGTGATCGGGTATGCGGTGGATCTATTTTCAAATCAGGAAAGCGTCCAATTGGTCACGATTCATTTGACCTATTTCGGTGTTCCTTGGCTGATGGTTCTTTGGTTTTTCCTCTCTGTTCAACAAAAGACCCGTACTCGGACATTGTCTTTTCGGCAATACGGGATTTTTTTGATTATTCCAACGGTGACTTTTATGACAGCCATGTTATATCCTTGGAAAAGCGGGATCGATCCCGGTTGGATCCAAACACTATATTTTTCTTCACATCAAGTCGTCACCATGCCGGAGGTCGCGCCAGGATTTACCACGATTCTTTTTGAAAAAGGACCGATTTATTATGTGTTCATGGCATACAATATGGTGCTGGCAGGGTGGTCAGGGATGAATTATTTGGCATTTGCCAAAAAAGCCAACGCCCGGAATCAGAAACGAATCATCTTTCTGGCGGTACTATCGTTTTGTGCGGCGCTGGTCATTATTTATACATTCATCTATCCCAGAACCGCCAGTATCGATCCCTCGCCTTATTCCGCCAGCTTTTTTGTGATCACCTGTTTCATCGGGCTTTACAAGTACGAATTCTTTGACGTGATTCCGATGGCCTATCGCCAAATATTTCATAACGCCAATCATCCGATTGTTGTTTTGGATTGTGACAATACCGTGATCAGTGCCAATTCCAGCGCCCGAAAGATATTCGGTAACTCGTTGGATTTTCAAACAATATTGACACTTTCGGATATCTGCCAAATGAAGCCAGGGGGCTTGGAAGAAGTAACCCAGAACAACTTTATGGAGATGGATGTCTCCGTGCAAGGGGAAACGCGATTCTTTCGTATGGAATTGCAGCCACTTGTTTCGCGGGCAAAACAATTGAAAGGAAAAGTATTGGTGTTTCGCGATGTGACCGACGTCAAGGCGGAAATGCAGAAAATGGAAAAAATCGCGACTTATGATGATTTGACCAAAATTTTGAACCGGCGCGTGTTTTATTTGCGGGCATCTCAAGCATTTGATGAAGCGATATTGGAAAAAACCAAATTTTCGTTTATTATGTTTGACCTCGATGATTTCAAGAATGTGAACGATATCTATGGTCATCTAGTGGGGGATTCGGTATTGTTCGAAATGGCCTCGCTCTTCTCAAACCAGTTGGATGGCGATGCTATTTTTGCCCGCTATGGCGGGGAAGAATTCATCGTATTCCTGATAAAAAAAGGTCCAAATGAAGCGCTTGAAATCGCGGAATCGCTGCGATCGTCTTTGGAAAATCACTTGTTTACCTTTGATAATAGAAAAATCGGGTTGACCGCAAGTTTTGGAGTGTCTGGATCGGAAGGACAAACCAACAAGTCCTTTGAGCGTTATTTAAAAGAATCCGACGATGCCCTTTACCAAGCGAAACATGCGGGAAAAAATCGCGTTTCAATTATTCAATAAAAACTCTGGGGTTCTTATACCATTTTCGTGGGAAGTACGATATAATACAACTAGTAACATCATCTTCAGAGGAGGGTGACATAAATGAAAAAACCAAAATTCGGCTACGGCTGGTTGATCAAATGGATCTTGGCCGCCATATTGATTGCGGCTGGCATACTGATGAAAATTTACGATGAAGAAGTCGTTTATGCGACGACCGGAATCGCCATCGTGATCTTTTCGCTGTTGCGCGTGGTTCCGCTTCTGAAGACACTGAAAAAGGAAGTCCTGCGGACCATCAATCTGATTGAAATCATTTTTGATACCATCATGGGCGGCGTCATGGTTTACGTGGTGTTCTCGGGTAAAGCGACGGAAGCCTTTTGGCTTGGACTCTATGGCTATCTCCTGGCGGTCTTCTTCTATGCTCGCGGGTTGATTTTCTTCCTCTCGCTTTTCTACTGGGGAGAAAAATCGGAAGGAATGAAATTTTGGTTTCATATCGTTTGTCTAACAATTGGGACCGCCATCTTTGTTCTCGCAGTCCAAGCTGTTGATATTATCTCGACATTGGGGTGGATCGTACTTTTTATTTCGGTTGGCGGAGCGGTGTATTTAGGAGTGGATGGCTTCGGTGGATACCGTAAATACCGGGAAAACTCCAAAGCGTTAAACGAGACAAAAGAGAAGAAAAAGAAAGCGCCAGTGGAAAAAGGATTGCCACAACCGATTCCCGAAGAGAAGGAAGAGAAAGAGACTTACATCAACTGAAAATAATTGACAGTCAGCCAAAATTACGTTATTATATATTGGCTGGCTGTTTTTATTAGGAGTAATACTCAAGTGGTCGAAGAGGCGCCCCTGCTAAGGGCGTAGGTCGGGGAACCGGCGCGAGAGTTCAAATCTCTCTTACTCCGCCATTTTTAAAAAAAAGCGATTTTGCTATTCGCTTTTTAATATCCACCTGCGGAGAAGTACCCAAGTGGCTGAAGGGGCTGGCTTGGAAAGCTAGTAGATCGTTAACCCGGTGCAGGGGTTCAAATCCCCTCTTCTCCGCCATATTGAATGCATAGGTTTGATACTACTATACCAGTTCAAAAGTATCAACCCTTTTTTTATGCAAAATCAAACTTTATCAAGGTCTGTTAAAATACAATTCCACTCAATTTTAATATATAAATAATATTCTATTAGAACTTGGATGTAAGATAATCATTTTATTTGTATTTTTAAATGGTTTAATGTATAATGATGACACGGTGTCATTTAAGGGGTGATTGTTGTGCCGAAAATTACTTATTTTAACATTGCGAAGGAAAAACAACTAAATTTGATCAATGTAGGTATTCAATTATTCTCAATGCACAACTATGAAGATGTTGATGTCAAAACGGTCGTAGAATCTGCTGGATTACCAAGAGGATCATTTTATGCCTATTTCGATGATATGGAAGATTATTATACGTTAATCATTTCTTCGTTAAGATCAGAAAGAATTAAAAGCATCAGTGAATTAACTAAGGGATTCAAAGGTAATTTCTTCGATTTCTTAATACATATGTTTAAATACGATGTATCTCAATATGGTAACGATAGAAGAAAGTTATTATTAACCCATTATTTTCGGTTTTTACAAACAAAAAAACTGGGTTCTTTAGAAGGAACAATTTATCACTCGTCTCAAGATAATGGAATTTATCCCATTTTATTATCATTTGATATAATTCAATCAAATACAATTGATATATCGAAGGAATCATTAATTGAATTTGCGATGTCGATTTACCTAACCACTTATAACTACTGCCTAAATAACAAACTTTCAGAAGATAATGCTCTCAATTTATTTAATGAAAGAATTAGAATTATCGAAAGAGGAGTGAAATAATATGATATCTATTATCTTTATCTTAATTATTGGTTTAATAGGTTATTATCTGCCTTCAAAACTAAAGAAAAGCAAAGTTATTCTATATGGCATTTTTACAATCCTAGGAGTATTATCCATTATTTTTAGAGATGTAACGATAACCGTACCGATTAATCAAGGATTTCTTGGGTTCTCGTTTTTCTATGTGGTTATGATAACGGGTATTTTTAATAAAGACAGTAAGATATTTAAAAATTTGTATTCGGTCCGGTCCATCTACTCAATCATTGGGTTTATCATTTTAACACCGCACGCAATTTTTTATATCATTGATAAATTTACTGAGAATGGTTTATTTGATATTGTTGGGTTATTAGCTTATTTAGTTATGATTCCTTTGTTTATTACTTCATTTCAAAATATTGATAAACCTGAAGTTAAGTTTAAGTGGAAAAAAATACAACGTTTTGCTTATGTTGCGTACCTATTAATATTTATTCATTTAATCATTGTTTCATCGGTTCCAAACAGCATTATGTATCTTGTTTTATTCGTTCCTTATATTTTATATAAACCCTATCATTTTTTCAAACATGAAAAGCCCTATTATCAAAAATTAAGACAAAAAATTATGCCATCAAAATCAAAGGAGAATCAGTAATATTTATGAATTTAGTGGAAAAAGTATTTTATAACACACAAACGAATGAAAAAACGATAGAAAAGGTGATTATAGATGATAATGTTCACTACCTTCATCTTGTTTTTCCAAAGGGGGATGGGTTACCAATTCATCAATCGAACGCCAATATGTATATGACAGTTATTAGGGGATTATTATCGATTGGTCTAAACAATAATGACACTCAAATCTACACAAAAGGTACTGTACTCAATATCCCTTGTAATACAACGATGAATGTTCGTAATGAAAATGAGGATATATTAGAACTCATCATTGTAAAAACTCCCGTTCCTGGAAAAAGTTGTGTATAAAAGTCAAAGAAACACTCAAAATCGAGTGTTTCTTTTATTCAAGAATGGATATAGATACATTTAAGCGTAAACGTCAAAAATTAACACTCTACAAAACTAGAGTGTTTTTTTGTACACTTTAGGAAATGATGAGAGGTAAAGAAGAATGGGAAAACATTATAGCGATCAAGAGCGATTTGAAGTGGTGAAACACTATATAGCTAGTGGAATGAGCCAAAGTGAGTATGCCCAAGAATATGGATATGCAAGAACAACGTTAAGAGATTGGGTGAATGCGTATAATCATATAGCAGGAGATTTTATCAGAATTGATAATATCGGGACAGAGAAAAGCGTGATTGAAGAAACAGAAATCAAAATGAATCTAATGAGAGATGAAGAGATCGTGAAGCGATCGGGTCACTTCAGAAGATTTGACCATTCAGTGGTGATGATAGAAACGAAAGGGATAAAAATAACAACCTCCTTGGAACAAGCCCTCAAAATCCTGGAGCGAATTTATGATTGATTACGGCAGAGTAAAAAAAATCTACTTTTATACAAAGGAGTTAGACATGCGAAATGGAATGCATCGAATTCAGACATCTGCCTAGTGAAGCTTTGATACAATTTTCAAGGCTTTTTTTGTGCATAAAATGCGATGAATTGACATTTTTTTTGTAGTTTTCTTCCATTTTCGCTGAGGGTTGATGATTTTCAGGGCAAAAAATAAGGGGAAAAGAATGATATTTAAAATCTACTAGTTGAACGATATAGGGGTGGGGTTGCACGTTTGAACGATTGTAGGGACAGGGGGGTTGCGTTGGGTTTAAGTCTCATCTGTTCCGCCATATTAGCACAACAGTGTTGATACAAAAGTATCGACCTTATAGAATACGAAAATAGGGAGAATATCCCTTTTTTCTTTCTAATATTAAAGTCGTCGAATTACTTAATCATAATCGTTAGTACAATTTTTAATTTTTGTTCTCAATAAAAACAAGATAGCATAACAAAAACACAAAAGGTCAACTAAAACGCAAAAGAAAGATATAAGTATGAATAAATGACATATGTTCGAAATTAATTTCTTATATAATCTATAAATTTACATTAATTTATGATATAATAAATTGAATGATAAATAGTAAGTTATCAATCAATCAGATTGCAAATTATGTATATGTAATGGGAGTAAAAATAGAATGAAAAAGCGAAAAAAGTATAATTGGTTAGAAGCATTAGTAACTTTAGCATTTTTAATAATTACAGCTATAGTAAAATTGGTAATTAGAATTATATTATTTGTTTACGATGTTATAACAATATATACAAGTAAATATAGCATAAAATCTGGGAATGGCTTTTTTAAAACATATTTTAATATAGGTAACTATGGTGAATTTAAACTGTATAGAAAAGTAATAAGAAAGTTTGGAAGAGATAAAGTATATACGAATGTCTATTTAGATAATAAGAATACTGATTATACAGAAATAGATGTAATAGCATTATCAGCTTATGGGATATATGTTTTCGAAATGAAAAATTATTCTGGTTATATTTATGGATCTGAAAATGATGAATATTGGACCCAGGTATTAAATAAATTTTCTAAAAATAAGTTTTATAATCCATTAAGACAAAACTATGCTCACACTAAAGCAGTTGAAAGATATTTAGAATTAAAAGAAAACGAAACTATTCCTGTCACTGTTTTTTCAAATCATAGTAAACTAAGTAAGATAAATGTTAGTAACGAAAAAAATGTTCTCCAAATTAAAGATGTAATTCAATTTATTAATAATAATTCTAAAAGAAAAGAAATTGTTTTTTCAGAAAATGAACTAAAGGAGTTTTCAGTGAAACTAATTGAAAGTTCTAATATGCCACAAGAAATAAAAGGTAAACATATTGAGCAAGTTACAACTATACAGAAAAATTCTAATTTTAATAATATTGACAGAGAAAAATGATTTTACTAACTAGCGATAACTTCCAATTTATCGGAGTTTTTTAATTGTTCTTTTGTCCTTTAAATGTAAAAAACGCATAGGAGTACGAAAAAATCGCAGGGGTGCGTAATTGTATTAAAATAGGTAATCAAAGACATTAGAAATTATTGGTTTTGATACAAAAAACAA
>Ga0265294_10001519_pt1 | contig 31218 bp, 30 predicted proteins | sample MunlanPumphouse3_FD_192504 | JGI IMG/M metagenome (GOLD analysis project Ga0265294, IMG submission 192504) | Groundwater microbial communities from a municipal landfill in Southern Ontario, Canada - Pumphouse #3 | ecosystem: Environmental > Aquatic > Deep subsurface > Groundwater | place...
TGGCTTTTTAAGTTCCACGTTCTGATCAAGACTACAAGAGTGCCCTTCTCCGTCCGTTACAGTAAGTCTAAAAATATGACTAATTCCATCTGATTCTAGAAAAGTCTTCGCGGCAGGATTAAGAGAACTATAAAGAGTGTCAGCCTCTGGATCGGCAGGATTGTCAAATATATACCAACTGTAAGAGGCAGAACCCACGGACACTGTTGAACCAGAACCATCCATACTTATATTATCTAAAAGTTCACAAACCCCAACATCAGTACAATCGACACCACTATCATTTTTCAAAGTAAAAGATGGGTTGGGATAAGGATAAGAAGGGGTGGTAAAAGTTTTAGTTGTATCTAAATCAGTCCAAGGTGTCCAATCCGACGTGCCCCGACAATCTTCTTCTGTACTGTCATCGTAAGCTCGCACTCTCCACTCATAAGTCTTATTATAGCTTATATCTCCATTATCTAAAAATCCCTGAAAAAGACGACAGTCAGTGTTATTTGATTCTCTCACTGCAGAAAGGACAACACCCGTAGGATCATTCTTATCCCTTATCTGAACCTCATAATAAGATTGAGCATCACCATCCGGATCGCTAAAATTCCAGTCCAAAGTGTAATCCAAACCATCACAGAAGTCTCCAGGATTGAGATATCTCTCAGTAGTTACCACAGGAGGTTTGTTAGCGCAAACAGAACACTCACTGCTACAGATTTGAAATCTATAAGATTTATCCAAAACAGGCAATCTAGTTTTATCGTTATCATAACCAGTTACTACAGTATTATTGTTATTGTCTGTTATAATTGCCCGGAAAAAAAGTCTTTGATAATCAAGAACCGATGGATCGTCAATTCCCAAATTAGAATAAGGAATAACATCATTTTCACATCCACCATTTTTCACACAGATTTCACAACTTCGAGTATCCTTACAAGTAAAAGATTGAACATTAACTCCTCCGTCGCAATTAGAATCTTTATCATCTATATTACCATCACCATCATTATCGACACCATCACTGCATATTGTATTAACCCAATCGGAGTAATTAGCATTACCACTACCATTAAACCATTGGATCTTAATACTCTTTATGCCCCAAGCGTCATCTGCATTAACTTTAATAGTAAAATTCTTCTCTGCAGGTTGAACATTTGTTGGATTATCTGTGTCAGTATAATAATAATCATAGTGATCGTCCTTTGGAAGCACCGGAGGAGTAGCCGATGGCTTACCAAGATTACAATCAAAATATTCATAATCATTTTTCCTGACTCCATCACAAAAAGCATAGGTATTCAGCCCCACTTCTCCTCTATCACAATCAGAATCTTCACTGTCTGCTTTTCCGTCCTCATCATTATCAACGCCATCTGTACATCTATCATCATACCATAAGGCACGATCTACTGTGCTAACATTGACTAACACATTCTCCTTATCCACAGATTTATCACAAGCAGGATTAGTGAGAAGCTCTTCTCCAACACAAATTCCCGTTTCATAGAAACCGTCATATAAATTCACCTTACCACCAACTTCATGATCATAATCGGCCGGATTAACAGGATCAATATCCCAGCCATAAGCTCCAGCCATTACACCAGCATATCCGTTATCCCTAATATCTCCCACCTCTGACACAGAATAACCTAGGTAAGCATAAGCTTTTCCTCCTGTATTCGTCCAGTCGGGAGAAGAACCAGGCGTAAGCCCACCAGACTTACCATAAAATACGGATATTCTGCCCTCATTCACAAAATCTCCGTCATATCCGCGTTCACCGGCTATGATATCCGAGAAACCATCATGATTAATATCCCCCGCGCTAGAAACAGAATGTCCTAAATAAGAATTAATAGGTCCATCTCCTATATATTGCCAATCTGGCGTAGCACTAAAACCGGTAAATATACCACCAGAAGACTTACCATAGAAAACGAAAATCGCCCCTTCGTTGCCAAAAACATTCTCGTAATAAGGAGCCCCCACAAGAAGGTCTGGCCATGTATCACCATTAATATCTCCAGCATCAGATACACTATATCCAAAAAGAGAAAGCTGGCTGACACTAATCGTAAAATTTGGACTCGCAGAAAGTCCTGTAACTGGATCGCCACCTAAATAGATATAAGCCGCCCTTCCTCCCTTTCCAGGAGCACCCACAATAACATCTCCAAATCCATCTTTATTCACATCACCCGCTTTTGAAACGCCCTCCCCCAGAAGAGCCCATTCCGCGCCTCCGACCACAGTCCAGATTGGAGTACCTGATAAACCATTCAAATGATCACCCAGATATAAATATGCTTTACCGTTATAGTCATAACTTCCACTTTTATAATAGTGAGCGCCGACAATAAGATCATCGCATCCGTCACCATCAACGTCACCTGCATTTGAAATGGATTCGGCAAAATGCGCACCAGCTTGACCACTCTCAGCAGTCCAATCAGGAGAATCCGAAAGACCACCATCGGCATCACTATGCCCATAATAAGCAAAGGCCCTCCCCTCTTCCGTTTCGCCATTGCTGGCATAATCCGCACCACCCACGACATCACTAAATCCGTCACCATTAAAATCACCCGATGTTACATAATACCCCAGATAAGTTTTGTAACCAGGTCCCATTACCGTCCAATCAGGAGCAGAAGAAAGACCCCATTCAGAACCGTAATAAACATGGAGAGCTCCTTCTGCACCTTCTCCATTATTATAAAGATAATGACCAACTAATATATCCTCGAAGCCATCACCGTTTACATCCCCCGCGCTAGACACACTTTTTCCAAAATAACCATTTTGCTGATCAGAAGAAGGCAATCCCACCCAATCAGGACTAGAAGAAAGAGGATCGATCATAATTGGATATTGTGCCTCTGAATCGTCTACAATTATTTTAAGATCAAAACCTCCGTTTTCCTTTTCAACTAATTTCAGTTCTGTCGGAATTTCCTTATTCGCAGCATCTATTGTAAGCAAATGACCATATTCAAAAGCTACTGCACCGATTTTCCTCTTTAAAGTTATGTTATTTTTTATTTTTTCTTCTACAGTAAGATTATCAATAGTCACTCGTCCGTTCAGCACAAGCTTTCCGTCTCCTTGAGGTTTTTCTTTAATAGTAAAACCCTGCTCGATTCCTTTATACGTATTCTCATACCATTCTTCAATATTTTCTCCTCTTTGAATGGAGATCCGATTTTTTTGAGCCGTAATACCTGTATTCTGAACTATAGAAGGTTCAGCCTCCTCTCTTTTCATTTCTTCGAATAAATAATTCCAACTCCAGTCACCACTGACTGCAGAAAGAGTCCAGCCTTTTTCTTGAGATACGTAGCTTTCAAATGAATTAGTTGCATTATAAAAAGACCAAACCTCTCCGCTATTCTCCGTCACAATATCTTCTTTGGTCGCATAATATTCCTCTTTTCCTTCTCCTAAAATAAACATTTTCCAATCATCAAAATTCTTCACATAAATTATAGCCTCTGGTTCCTGCCTGAAACCATCCGCTACTTCTAATTTGCCTCCTATTCGAGTCTCTCCAGAAGAAACCAAAAATATACTTTCCTCTTTCTGAATAAAATCTCCATTAATATCCAAATCAGCCACAACATTATATTCTCCAGAATCTTGATAATAATTTTCTCCTATAATCAGATTATTATTCTGTGTTATCTTCGCTTCATACCCTTCTATCTTCAAAGACGATATTTCTCCCGCAAAATCTTTGTCCACGAAAGAATCCTCTTGAGAAGTGGCATTAAAAATAACTACTGAGTCAGCCCCAGGAACTTTCCCCTGATCCCAGTTTGCCGCCGAAGACCAATTATTATTATCTCCTCCGCCCGTCCAATAGAAAACACTCGACGCTTCTTCATTTCTATAATCTTTTCGGGCTTCTTGACCACCTCTACCAAATAAGAACAGACAGAAAACTAACAAGACAAATAAAAAAACAATAACAACACCTTTCTTTATGTTTTTCATAAAATTTTAGATACCTAATAAAAATATAAACACAAAAACCACGATAGTTATATTAAAATATTTGTTTTTCTCAAAGGATATAAATTATTTCAAGATACAGATACGCCTCTATTAACATATTACCAAAAGTTTCGACACCCAACAATACTATTCTCCATTCGGCACGATCTCGTTCCATTTCGCATTAGATTTTTTCAAAACCAAGGTCTGGTCAACACTACAAATATACCCGTCACTATCCGTAACACTCAATCTTATATTATGCATCGCTTCATCCACTTCCAAAAATTTTCTTAAAACATTATTTTCCGTGCTATAAACAGAGTTAGGTCCAAAACTATCTATATACCATTTATAAGTAACACCCTTATCTACTGAAAAAACTTTGGAAGTGCTAATAAAATTAATATCTTCCAGAAAACTACAAATACCTTCATCACAACTTTCTTCTCTCTCATTTTCTATTGTAAAGGAAACGCTAGGATATGGATGAAGCGGAGTTGTAAAACTCTTCTCCATGCTGCTCCATTCTGACCATTTTGAAGTTCCCCGACACAAATCTCTACTATCGTCATCAGAAACTTTAACTCGCCATTCATAAGTTTTTCCATATCCAATATCTCCATTGGTAAAAATACCGTCAAAAATCTGACAAAAACTATCAGCCGATTGTCTAGAGACTGAATATACGGGAGCGATTGTCTCTTTTTCTCTAACCTCAACAGAATAAAAAGCCTGTTTATCCGCGTCTTCATCGGAAAAAATCCATTTCAATCTGTAGCTCAACCCATCACAAAAATTCGTAGCTTCGTCATATCCGTCTACCACAACAACAGGAGCGTGATTCTCCGGATTACAAGAAGATGCATGACAATCTGAACTGCAAATCACAAATCTATAAAATTTATCTAAAATAGGCTCAACCTTACTATTGTCAAAGCCAGTAGTTATGCTATTTCCATTATTATCAGTGATTATACTTCTGAAAAAAAATCTTTGTTGTTGTTTGTCGCTAGGAATTATGAAGAAAGAAGGATCAATTACATCATTATCACACTCTCCTCCCTGAACACAAACAACGCAACTCCCACTTCCAGAACAAGTAAAAGAATCTTTTTTAATTCCACCATTATTCCAGTCGCTAACAGTCGGAACTACGTTTACGCTCGTCCATTCAATCTTTATCTTATTGATACCAAAAGCATCAGAAGCGTTAACTTTTATCGTAAAATTTTTTTCAGCAGGAGCGACATTGACTTCATTCGGAGTATCGGTAGAATAGTAGTCATCATGAATACCATCAGAATTGCAAGGAGAATAATCATAAGTAGCCCCTTGATTATCATCACAAACTGCAAAAGTGTGCAGGGTTTCATCCTTTTCATTATACCAATTATCTTGGTCAGAAGTGCTAACACTCACGACCACGTTTTCCTTATCCACTGCCCCATCGCATTTAAAATCATCACTATCAATTTTTCCATCCCCATCATTATCAATACTATCACTGCAAGTCATTCCCGTATTCCTATTTTCTGTCGCAGCGAGACAAGCAGAAGAAAAAGTAAAAAATATTAAAGTTACAAAGAATAAACGAAAAGTATTTTTGCCTAAACTGCCATTTAAGAATAAGATCATATTTTTATTTTAAAAACTGTAACTTTTAATTTCTTTTTAACACTATGCCCCCCATCTCTTCTCAGTTCTCATTAAAAATTCAAAGAGATACCGTTCTTAGTAGCAGGAGTTATTTTAACCAAATCGCCACAGGTGTCGGCGGTTACGGTATAAAGTCCGTCCCCCAAAGCAGTGAATTCATTATTTCTCGCTCCGATTTTTTCATAAATCACAGTAAATCCACCAATTTCACACTCCCCTTCGGTTTTAATTTCAACCTTCAATACGTCTTTCCCATCCACACAATCTTCACTTAAAAGCTGCATACTGCCATTACAGGCCTTCTTCTGCTCCGAAATTGCCACAATATCTGGCTTTGGCTCGTTTTTCGTATTGACGACACCCTTCCCATTCTCAGTAAAAATTCCATAAGTATCATCACAATCATAAACACGACAAACCTCATGACTCTCATCACCACAATAAGAATAGTATTCACAATCTATATTAGTACAAACATCTGCCAATAATTCACAATTTTCAAAATATTCATCATTAGCCATTTCAGTCGTATATCCATTTTGATAACTACTTCTCATATAAAGCAAAGTTCCCACCACATACACAAGCAACAAGATAAAAATGAAACAAAGCATAAATATAAAAGTCCGGATTAATTCTGTTTTGTTTTTAAATGAAATCACTTTTTCATTTTCTTTTTCACTTTTCATTTCTTTAATTTAATTGTTAATTGGCGAAACTTATTTAAAATAGTTGAGCAAAAGGGTTTTCATTCTTGGGAACGTCTACATTAATTTCTTCATATTCATAAAAATCTATATCTTGAAGTTGCTCTCCTTCTAAAAGGTTTTTTATGCCTTTATTTGTGCTACTAATATAGTCTTGATATTCTTGATAAGAAGAGTCAGTGAGCGTTGCCGATGAAGAAACGGTAACTTCAGCAGAATTCAAAAAAAATAAAATATAGCAAAGAATAGCAAAAAAAGATATGGAAGAGACCACCACCAATATTGTCTTTTTAGATTTTTTTATTTCTTTCACAAAATCACTTTTCATTTTTTGTCTAATAGTAAATAAACCTTAATTCTAAGTTAAAATCCAATAAAGGATTTGTCTCAATTGTTTGCTCCTCTCCCTCTGAATCACCCGAGCTATCCGATTTCTTTTCTGCCGTTTTCACTTGAAAAGAATCTTCCTGGAGAAAGGCAATTCCATTCTCCAAGGCCTTAATAAAACCAAGAAAATCAGAATAAGATCCTCTCAAAGACAAAGATATTCCCTGTGCATTAAGCTGGTTTGCAGTTTCCGCTTCAACGTCAATACCGACATCACCTATTTCTGACTCTGTCATAGCAACCGCCCCCACGGTTTGTTCGGTAGAGCTCGCGCTGACTTCCTTTAACTCAATATCTATCAATTCCATATTATGGCTTTTTGAGATGCTTCTAAGATGCACAAAAAAATCTTCAAAATTGTTCCGATTTGGAATTAGATAAACAAGTTTATTAGAATTTACACTGAGAGATTTATTATTCTTATTAAAACTTTCAATACCAGAGAGAAGTCCCTGCTTGCCTTCTAAATCCTCTTGTTTAGTAAGATTATCATTTTCGATTTCCGCTCTTTTTTCATAAATAGGTGCCACTACCAAATATAGAAAAATCCCTGAAATTAAAAGAGACACTATCAAAAACGTTACGTCTTGATTACGCTTCAAACCAGTCGAAACTTTTAAATTGAGATCTCCCTTATTCATAAAATATTTGTTTAATAACTCAATTCCATAGAACCATTGAAACCGATTACCCCTGGCTTTGCCGATGAAGCAACACTTCTATTCAAGGTTACTTTGCTAATCTCATCCATATCATTTAAATTCTCTTCGAATTGATCAAGGTGACTTTTGTCATAAGCTTCTCCTTCAAAATTGACGATTATTTCTTTCTTATTTTCATTAACACCGACTTCATTATCTTTTTCCACCGATTTCTCAATAATGGAATATGTTTCAATCTTAACATAACGATTAACATTCTCGGCCAAAAGACTTAATCCAAAACCCCAATATTGCTCATGAAAAACGAACATATCTTCTCGCAAAGTCGCATTAACAGAAACACTGACTCCTCCACTTTCCTTATCGCTGGAAATAGAACCGATTTCAAGAGAATCAATCCAAAAAGATCCTTTCAATAAAGCCACCTGGGTTATGAAAGCATCATAATCCTTCGTTATTATTTGCATACCAATTGCACTTGTAGCACCATCAAAATCCAAGCTTTCAAGATACGCGTCTTGAATAATTAATTCTTCAGGAAACGATAGCGCCTCAGATAGATAAAGATGCTCGCCCAAAACTTTCTCGATATCCTTCTTGTTATAATTTGAAGATAGAAGTTCACTTTTTTCTATTTCAGTATTAATTTTTTCTTTCACCCCGACGATTTCCACGTCCAACTCATTCGATTTTGTCTCCAGATTCCTACAATCATTCTCCACTAAACCATACATCGCAACTGAAGATAGCAAAAAAAAGACAGCCAAAACATAGATAGCAATCTTCTCTCTTTTCTTATAAGCCTCAATGGTGAAATTTTCTGGAAGTAAATTTATCGAAGGCATAGCGTGCTTAAAAAATAACTTGATTAAAGTATAGCACTATATTATTTTTTTACAAAATATTTAATTCTTTCATAGTCCTTTCCAAAATATAGAAAGCTCTTTTTAATTCTTCTTCGTCAATTTCATATTCAGCTTCTCCCAATTTTATGCGTTCCACTAACCGATGAGCCCATATAATATCATCCTTAAAATTTATATCAGTATCAGAAAATTTCGCAAGTCGTTTCTCCAAATTCTCGCCAGGAAAATTGGCGGCCTTAAGTGAACTATCTAACATTCCATCAGCCACTACCACCGCTTTCTTTCTATTCTCCATATTATCCGATTCCATATTTTCTTTAGCCTCATCCCATTTTCTCTGAATCTTACCCTTAGAAAGAGTTCCCGATTCTATTGCTTCCTCTACTGATTCGTAAAATCTGACACGAAGACTTTGAAAACGGATTAAAAGCATTATCGTTGCTACAAAGAGAATAATCGACATTAGAACAAAAAGATTTTTAACAAAAGCAAACACAAATGGCCACCACCAAAGACTGATTTCCAACCCTCCGATTTGCAAGACCTGTGCGGTAGCTTGCGTCAAAAAATATTCTAAAAACATATTTTATATTATAAGTTTGGTTTTTGAGAAAGCCAACTAGAATTTTCCCCATATATATGAGCCGCCGTCAAAATCGTTTTTTCTTCAAAAGGTTTTCCGATGATTTGCATTCCGACTGGCATCAACGTTTCCCCGTCTTCAGGTTTTACAAAACCACAAGGAACGGAAACTGCAGGAAGTCCAGCTAGGCTCACTGCGCTCAAGAATATATCCCCTAAATACATTTCCAGCGGATTATCACTATGTTCCCCTATTTTAAAAGCCACACTCGGAGCAGTCGGCACGATTATGATATCAACTTTCTGAAAGACTTCATCGAAATCTTTTTTGATAAGCGCACGAACCTTTTGAGCTTTCAAGTAATAAGCATCGTAATAACCACTACTGAGTGCGTAAGTTCCAATCATAATTCTGCGCTTTGCCTCGCTGCCAAAACCTTTGCCCTTGGATTTCGTATAAACTTCCATTATATCTTTAACATCCGTTTCAGGATCACTCTCTGCTGAATATCCAAAACGAATTCCGTCAAATTTCGCCAAGTTCGAGCTCACTTCCGAAGGCGTAATAATATAATAAGTCGGCACAGCATATTTTGTGTGAGGCAAACTGATTTCCACGATTTCCGCACCAAGCTCCTGAAGTTTTGCAACTGCATCTCTCACACTTTTCTCAATATCAGCATTAAGCCCTTCAATAAAATATTCCTTAGGAATCCCAACACGAAGACCTTTAACATCGTGACTCAAAATATGTTCCAAATATTTATCCACTGATTTGGAAGATGTCGTAGAATCTTTCTTATCCTCGCCCGCAATCGACTCCAAAATTATTGCAGCATCAGCAGCCGTTTTTGCCATAATACTAGGACAATCAGTCGATGAAGTCATAGAAATAAGCCCGTAACGCGAAACACGTCCGTAAGTTGGCTTGAGTCCAATAAGTCCGCAAAAAGAAGCCGGCTGACGGATTGATCCTCCAGTGTCAGTTCCGATAGAATACAAACATTGCCCCCCTGCGACAGAAGAAGCCGAACCTCCAGAAGAACCTCCAGGAACCCTGTCCAAATCCCATGGATTATGACTCGTGAAAAAATCAGAATTCTCCGTCGAAGAACCATGCGCAAAAGCGTCACAATTCACTTTTCCCAACATCACCATTCCCTTTGAGTCTAATTTTTCAATCAACGTTGCATCCTCTGCAGGAATGTAATTCTTAAGTATATTAGAAGAAGCAGTCGTCAAAATATTTTTCGTAAGCACGATATCCTTGATCGAAGCTGGAATTCCTAAGAGCGGACTATCTTCCCCGCTTTGAATTCTTTTGTCAGCCTCTTCTGCTTCTTTCATCGCAAGGTTCTCGGTTAAAGTTATGAAAGATTTCAGTTTATCATCAGTAGACCCAATTTTTTCAAAACAAGCCTTAGCGAGCTCAACCGACGAAAATTCTTTCTCTCGAAGCCCCTTAGCTGCCTTTCTTATATCCAAATCTTTAATTTCCATATGTTTTAAAATTTATATGCCAAAAATTACATTATTTGTTTCACTTTAATATAGCCATCTTGACTGTCGGGATAATTTTTCACCATGATATCTTTTTTCTCCTGACTTGCATCTTCTGCAATGTCCTCTCGAAAAACATTAGTTTTACCAGTAACCTGCGAGATTGGTTCCACACCTTCCGTATTCACCTCTTCGAGCTGCTTTACGTAGCCCAAAATATCAGATATTTCCTTGGTAAATTTATTAACTTCCTCGCCTGTAAGCTCAATCCGAGCCAATTCTGCAATATGTCTCACTTCCTCCTCTGAAACCTTATTATTTTCTGCCATATATAAAATTTACTTTTTAATCACACTAACAAAATAACACAGTTTTATATTTTTTACAATAAAAAACAGCCTATAGCTAACATTGAAAAAACTAAAAGAAAAAATTAGAATTAATCTATTAAATTTAATTATTTGCCGAATAGAGAGTATAACTTCCTCCAGATTCTAATCTGGCTGTTATAGAATACCGACAGCACCCCATAGGACTAGGGCACAACCCCTGATTACAATCGGGCTCATAACTATAATAATAAGAATTATCATTTATCGGATCTATAGGCATATCACTAAAATACCCCCCAGCCTCTAGAGCCCCCGCAATATAATTGGCATTATCAGACCAATCATTTCCCGTACAAGGGTAAGGAGAAACGCAACAAGAACCATGACTATCGTCTTCACAATTTTCCGACGGATATCAACCGTTAACAGAATAATAAATCTCCAAAGCTTTCTTTATCTCGCCTATTTCTGTTCTCCGCCTCGCATCCCTCGCCTTCGCTCTCGCCCCATTCAGAGACGTCATCGCAATCGTCGACAAAACGCCGATAATTGAAATTACAACTAGAAGTTCGATAAGGGTGAAGCCTTTTTCCAACTTTAGTGAATATTTTTTTGCCATATAAAGATTACTACTCCCCTATTACGTAATTATATCCAGCACATTGTGTCCAACCCGTTATGCCTAGTTTAGACTGAATAAAAGCAGTAACTTCCGTATTAGTCATCGTATAATTAGAAGTTTCCAGTTGAGCCAATAAAACATAATGTTGATAGTCTGAAGAAGTATGAATCACATACCCAGGAGAACCCACGGGAGGCGTGCTCATAAATTCCCCACATCTTGTCGCCCAATCTGCCACAAAATTACCATCAGTAAAAGGTTCCCTATTACAAGGAGTATTTATAACAGTTTCACCATTGATAGCATAATTCCCCCTTTTGGCATAACACATCTGTAGAGCCTTCTGGAATTGTTCCAATTCAGATATCCGTTTAATATCCCTCGCCTTCGCTCTCGCCCCATTCAAAGACGTCATCGCAATCGTCGACAAAACGCCGATAATTGAAATTACAACTAGAAGTTCGATAAGGGTGAAGCCTTTTTGTTTTCGAGACATAAGCAGGATTTAAAGAATGGAATGAAAAAATACAATTATAATTAGGAACATACGAAATCGTACGTTTCTTTTCGCTTATATGATATCTTATTTATAAGATAACACCTTTCTATTTATATCACAACCCATTTCAATTTATTAAGTCAATTACAGAAACACTATCCAATCATTTCCAAAAACTCCCTCTCACTCAAAATCTTCACGCCGAGCTCATCCGCTTTTTTTAATTTGCTCCCCGGGTTTTCACCTGCAATCAGATAATTAGTGCTCTTAGAAATCGAAGAATGCATTTCACCGCCCAAATTTCTAATAATCTCCTTAGCCTCTTCTCTTCCATATTTCTCCAAACTCCCTGTTAAAACGAAAGAAATTCCTTCTAATTTTTTAGATTTTTTTACATCTCGAAAGACTTCCACTCCTGCATCAAGCAATTTTCTGACAAGTTGCAGATTTTCATCATTTCTAAAATATTCAAAAATACTTTCCGCCACTTTCGGACCGATATCTTCAATTAATTCCAGGTCCTCACGCTTCACTTTTTCTATTTCCCCTAAAGAAGAGAATTTCTTGCCCAGCGCAATAGCCATTTCCTCCCCCACATGACGAATTCCCAATGAATATATAAACCTAGCTAGCGTAATTTTCCTAGCTTTTTTAATAGACTCCAAAAGATTATCCGCCGATTTTTCACCAAATCGTTCCAATATTTCCAAATCGCCTTTCTTTAATTCAAATATATCAGCCAAATCCGAAATAAGTCCTTCTTCTGCCAATTGTTTGATTTTATTCGGCCCCAGCCCCTCGATATTAAAAGCCTTTTTGGAAACCGAATGGGAGAGTTTGCGAAGCTCCACAGCAAAACAATTCTTGCTCGGACAATAAAAAGCCACCTCGCCCTCTTTACGAACGACGAATGACTCGCAAAACGGACATTTCTCTGGCATCTTGAATTTCCTCTCCTCGCCTGTCCGAAGCCCCTTAACCACATTCACGACTTCAGGAATAATATCTCCCGCTTTTTGAATGACCACTGTATCGCCAATACGAACATCTAGCCTTTCAATCTCATCTTGATTATGAAGTGTCGCCCGCGAAACTTTCGAGCCCGCCACAATCACCGGCTTGAGATGCGCAACTGGAGTGAGCGCGCCCGTCCTACCAATTTGCACTTTAATGTCTTCCACAATCGTCGTCACCTGCTCTGCTGGAAATTTATAAGCAATCGCCCACCTCGGAGCCTTGCCAGTATACCCGACGATTTCCTGCCATTTTCTCTTGTTGAGTTTAAGAACAATTCCATCAATCCAATAATTTTCCTTCTCCTTATTCTTATACCAAAAATTCCAAAAATCAAAAACGTCTTCGATTTTCGAAAGATTTTTCCAATTTTTATTAACTCTAAACCCCAATTCATCCAAGAGTTCAAGCTCATCCGCTTGAGTTTTTGGAGTTTCAACGTCGTCTGCGCGCGAAAGATCATAGACAAAACACCCAAGCTGTCTTTCTTTCACCACCCGCGGATCAAGTTGTCTTATAGCGCCTGCTGCAGCATTTCGAGGATTGGCAAAAAGCGACTCGCCCTTTTCTGCCCTGGATTTATTAAGCTTATCAAAAACATCTTTAGACATAAACACCTCGCCTTCCACAATAATACTAACTTCACGATTAAGTTTGAGCGGAATACTCTCAATTGTCTTCAGATTCTGTGTCACATTTTCGCCCACTTTTCCATCTCCCCGCGTCGCACCATTTTTCAAAATCCCTTTTTCATATGTCAAAACCACGTGAAGCCCGTCAATTTTCAATTCCGCCGTATAATCCAGCGGCCCAGACACATCCTCTTTCAAATCGGAAAGTATCTTGCAAATTCTTTTATCAAAATCCAAAATCTCCTGCTGGTCAAAAGCATCATTAAAAGACCATTGTCGCACCTGATGAACAACCTTCTGAAACTTATCAAGCGGCTTTCCTCCAATCCGCTGTGTCGGCGAATCTGGAGTTATAAATTCTGGATACTCTTGCTCCAAAACATAAAGTTCGTGCTTGAGCGAATCCAACGCCGCCTCGGAAATCTCCTGCTTATCCAAAACATGATAAAGATAGCGATGATGGTTAATCTCTTTTTTTAGTTTATCAATTCGTAATTTTGCTTCAGTTTTATTCATATCCCTGAATTCATTGTTATGTTTTACCGCTTTGTTTCGCCTATACGCGACTTTACATTTTGTCATCCTGAACTTGTTTCAGGATCCACAAACTATTATACCTAAATAATATTTAAATCATCAAACTCCGGATTACCCTGTTTTATCAGATTTATCTTCCATTCTCTGTGTCATCTTTTAAGTTGTTTCTCTCTGGCAATCGTGGCATTTATGTCATTTGTTAATTCATAATAGACCAGCTTACACAGATTATATCTCTTTGAAAAACCCTCCGCTAATTTATGCTTGTGCTCATATACCCTTCTTTGTAGATTATTGGTCATACCGATATATAAGACCTGATTAGTAATGTTAGTCATAATATAGATATAATAAGTCTTATTCATATTCTATAATTTTATCATATTGCAACGAAGATCCTGAAACAAGTTCAGGATGACAACAGAAAAAAAATTAGCAAACGATTCCTAGAATAAAAACTTTTCCCAGTACCAACTGATTATCTCGCTTCCCCAAAAAAAACTCAACAAAAATCCGCATATCAGAAACGGTCCGAACGGTAGCATACTTTTCATTTTCTTTTTTCCCAACGCCATCAAGAAAACTCCGACCAAAGCGCCAGAAATGAAAGCAAAAAAAAGAGCTAAAAGAATTTTAGGAAAGCCAAGCACAAGTCCCATCAAAAATCCTAACTTTACATCACCTCCACCCATTCCTTCTCCTCTAGTAACTACAACTAAAAAGAGAAAAAAACCGCCAGCAAGAAGCGCCGCACCAAAAAAATTAGCAAAAAGAGAAAAATCCAAAACACTAGACGAAAAAATAACTTTCACCATCAGGGCTAAAAAAGCAACCGCAATAGCGGGAAAAATAACCTCATCTGGTATTATATATTGCTTTAAATCAAAGACAAAAATGACAACCAGCGCCGAAAAAATGAAAAGCAGAGACAAAAAATTAAAGACATTCAAAAAAACAAAATTATAACCAAAAAAAACTGTATAAAAAAGTGCAACAAACAAAGCTCCGGTTGCGATTTCCACTAATGGATACTGCCAAGAAATTTTTTTCCGACAATATCGGCATTTCCCACTAAGAGAAAAAAAACTGATCACTGGAAACAAATCATACCAAGCAAGCTGATGACCGCAAGCTAGACATTTTGAACGGGAGTTTATAATGTCGTCCTCCGTCCCTAAACGAAAAATCACTACGTTAAGAAAGCTACCAATAACGAGCCCGAACACAAAAACCACAAGCAGAATAAGGCTATCCATTTTTAAAATATTTATTATTTAAAAGCAAACCTACATATAACAAACCACGCAGAGGATTAGTAATTTTATATCTACTAATACACAAATCCACAACCATCACGATCGCAAACTGCATAATCCATAGCACCATCATTCGAAACTCCAGGCGTGAGCTTGATATTAAAACCCTGCACATCATTACAATCCCTTAATACTATCACTGAACCGAGACTGGAAGCAAAAGGATAAAGACTGCCCGAAACTGGACTGCAAAGATCTGCACCCAAGACAGTGTTAATTGTCGCACCACCACCCACACAACATGCCCCCACAGCATTCTGTATGCTGTTTGCCGTCGACTGAAAAGAGACATCTTTGGCTCTATTCCTTTGCCCCTGAACAGAAGTCATTGCAACAGCCGACAAAAGTGCAATGATAGAAATCACAACCAAAAGTTCGATTAACGTAAACCCCCTTCTTGTAAAAAGCATATAGTTTGCAAATTACGACTTACATATTTAATATATCACATTTTTGCCAATAAAAAAACAGATAGTAGAACTATCTGTTTTAGCTATAATCCAAAAAATTAGCTGCATCTATTATTTACATCCTGTTTCAGAACAAGTTATGGTAGTAACAGTCCCTCCTGCAGGAGCAGTCATGGTTAATGCCCAACCAAGACTATTGCTACAATCTCGAGTCACTGCGACACTTGCTACACTAGTAGGATAGTTACCAGGAACAGAAGTTGCATTAGAACAAACAGACCGACCTGCGGTAACCTGGGTAGCAGAAGCAACATTAAGTGTCGCCCCAGAAGTATCACAACAAAGGATAGCAGTGGCTTGGATACTAGCAGCACCACTCTGGAATGAAGCATCTTTGGCTTTCTTCCTCGCGCCGTTCAATGAAGTCATAGCGATAGTCGATAGAATACCGATAATAGCGATAACCACCAAGAGCTCGATAAGAGTAAAACCTTTAGAGTTATTTATTTTCACCTTTCTTCACCTCCTTTCAATTATTATTTTAGTTTCTTAATTACAAAATTCTATCTACATCATAGCACAACAAATAAATTCCTGAATACAATTCCTTCACAGCAACATCATAAAACCAGCGATGATAATAAATAACCAAAATAGTCGACTAACGCCTTTTTAAAATTCAAAGCAGACAGTAATTCTATCTGCTTTGAAAGCATAATGTAAAAAATTCACTATGTCCATTATTAGTTACATCCTGTTTCAGAACAAGTCATAGTGGTAACAGTTCCTCCCGCAGGAGCAGTCATAGTTAATTCCCAACCAAGAGCATCAGTACAAGGTCGAGTTACGACAACACTCGCCACGCTAGTAGGATATGCGCCCGGAACAGAAGTTTCATTACTACAAATATCTGTAGTTGTAGCAGTATCCGTAGCTGTTTGCAAAGAGGCCCCAGAAGTATCACAACAGAGAATAGCGGTAGCTTGAACGCTAGCAGCACCACTCTGGAATGAAGCATCTTTGGCTTTCTTTCTCGCTCCGTTCAATGAAGTCATAGCGATAGTCGATAGAATACCGATGATAGCGATAACCACCAAGAGCTCGATAAGAGTAAAACCTTTAGAGTTATTTATTTTCACTTTTCTTCACCTCCTTTCAGTCGTTATTTTAATTTTTTAAATCAATATCTTGAATAATCATAAATTCATTCGCTGCTCCACAACATAATATTTTTTTACAAATATTTGCTATCTATATTATAGCATAAAGAAAAATCTTGCATATACCTATCTTCGAAGCAACATCTTAAGATCATTAGCATTAGTCGAATAAGTTACTGCGTCTTCAATAGAAATCTCTCCTTCCTTCACCAACTTCGCCAAAGAGTTATTTAGCGAAATCATTCCCTCGTCGGCACTAGTGTTAATCACCAAATCTAATTGATGGATTTTGTTTTCACGAATCAAGTTCTTGACCGCTGAATTAGACTTCATAATCTCTACTGCTGGAACACGTCCGCCACCTATGCGCGGGATAAGACGCTGAGAAACGACACCCAAGAGATTTCCAGACAATTGAGCTCTAACCTGGTTCTGTTGACTGGCGGGAAAACTGTCGATGATACGATCAATCGTCTGCGCCGCGCTGTTCGTGTGCAAAGTAGCAAAAACAAGATGTCCCGTTTCTGCCGCTGTAATTGCCATACTGATTGTTTCCCAATCACGAAGCTCACCCACCAAAATCACATCCGCGTCTTCTCGAAAAATCGCCCGAAGCGCGTTACTGAAAGATTTTGTATCCGTCCCGACTTCTCTTTGGTCAATCATACAATGATTTTGAGTATATACATATTCAATAGGATCTTCCACGGTAATGACATGTTCATATTTCTCCATATTAATGCGATCAACCAAAGCTGCTAGCGTGGTAGATTTTCCATGCCCAGAAGGACCAGTCACTAATACAAATCCCTGAGAAGATTTTGTAAAATCATAAACTGAGCTCGGCATACCAAGTTCCTCTAAAGTGCGAATACGCGACGAAATAAGACGAAAAGCCGCACCCAAAGTGCCTCTTTGAAAAAAAACGTTAACACGAAACCTAGTCTTGCCTTCCAACTCATAAGAAAAATCAAGCTCATGTTCATCAAAAAGCTGCTTTTTCTTATTGTCATCAAGGATAGAAGTAATCAATTCCTCCGAGTCTTTAGCAGAGAGGACTTGCTTCTTATCAAGCGGCACCAATCTTCCATCAATTCTAACCGTAGGATACCTTCCTACCGAAAGATGCAAATCCGAAGCACCCTCTTCAGCTACAATCGCCAAAAGCCCCTCCATTTCTTGTCTAGAATTTATCCCTGACATAACAGTATTTTTTACTTGTTTAAAAATTCTCTAACCTTTTCCACAACTTCAAGCGGAGTAAAATGGGCTTTAATTATATAATCTGCAGCACCCAGCTTGAGCCCTTTTTCAACACTGTCTTTCTGTCCCAAGTTGGTAAGCATTATGACTGGTATGTCCTGCACCTCTGGATCTTCTTTGATATTTTGCAAAACACTAAAGCCGTCCATTTTTGGCATAACAACATCCAAAAGAATAAGATCTGGTTTTTCTTTATTCAATTGTTCAACGCCTTTCTGTCCATCATTGGCGACATTGACGATAAAACCTTCCGATTCCAATTTAATCTTATACATATCAGAGATGTAAGAGTCATCCTCTATAATAAGAATCTTGTTTTTTAATACTTCTGCCATTTTGATAAAATAAGTAATTTAAATATATAAGCTAGTCTTCAGTAACTCTCAAAACCTCTTCAATTGTGGTTAACCCCATCAACGCCTTCACAATTCCATCCTGTTTCATCGTTATCATCCCCTGACGTTTCGCCTCTAATAGGATGTCATTATCGGTTACACTGGAATGAATGATTTTTTCCAGTTCTGGCGTCATAGTCAGGACTTCATAAATACCGACCCGCCCACTTGATCCAGAATTCTTACATTCCTTGCAACCCTTGCCTCTAAAAAATTTCATTCCGTTGCCCACGTCGATTTCTTTCCTCTGATCGGGAGGAGTCATCTCAAGTTCTCTTTTGACCACCTGCATAACCTCATCTGTAACCTCAATTTCTTCTTTACAATAAGGACAAATTCTACGGACCAGTCTTTGTGCAATGGCGATATTAAGAGCTGAGCCAATCAGAAAAGGTTCTATCCCCATATCAACCATACGCGGAATAACACCCACGGAATTGTTAGTATGGAGAGTGGAAAGCACTAAATGCCCAGTCAAAGCTGCATGAACTGCCAATTCCGCAGTTTCTTTATCTCGAATTTCCCCCACCATAATGATATCAGGATCCTGACGCAAAATTGAACGAAGCCCTGAGGCGAAAGTATAGCCTATCTCTGGTTTAACCTGACTTTGATTGATGCCTACTAAATAATATTCGACAGGATCTTCCAGTGTTACGATATTGACACCTTCTTTATTAAGCATTTTTAAAAGAGCATAGAGAGTCGTAGACTTTCCTGAACCGGTAGGACCAGTAATTAAAATAATACCGAATGGCTTTTCGATATTAGTTTTAAGAAGATCAAGCGCCCTAGCGCGAATACCCAAGCTCTCTAGATTGGCAATTTCAGAAGACGTATCCAGAATACGCATAACCACTTTTTCACCATTTACAGTTGGAAAAGTAGAAACACGAAGATCGATACTTTTTCCAAGTCTTCCTTTTTCAGAAAGATTAAAACGGAATCTACCATCCTGCGGTTTGCGAGTTTCGTCGATTTTCAAATTTGAAAGAATCTTAATTCTCGAAACCACAGCTGGACCAAGTTTTTTAGGCAAAATCAAACTATCATGGAGAACTCCATCCAGTCTATATCTTACTCTCAAATCCTTTTCCGACGATTCAATGTGAATATCACTCGCCTTACCCTCAATCGCATGCGAGACAATAATATCCACTACTTTACTGATAGGAGCCTCCTCAGTTATCCGTTCGCTCTCGATTTTATTCTCATCGTCATCACTCTTAGTTTCAATTCTTTCGTCAACGTTCTGCAGGACATCTTTCAATTCATCTCCAAAATTTTTATGTTGTTTTATAACAACATCAAAACTGCCTTGTGAAATCAAATATATCTTAGTATTAACTCCGTGTCGGATAGAGATGAATTTGAGCGCATCAAGCGCTTCCAAATCGTTTGGATTCACCATGCCCACCTTAAGCAAAGTGCCATCAAACTCAAAAGGTAGAAGTTTATAAAAAGCAATTGCCTTGTCTGGAATCGTTACCAAAACAGAATCTTCTATGATTTTCTCCTTAAGAGAAACGTAAGGAACATTCAAAAAATCCGCCTTAATTTTCGTAATCTCTTCTTCCTTAAAAAACTTTTTATAAAGAAGCACGTCAAAGATACTGGAGGAATTTTTCTTAGCCTCTTCATAAGCAATATCAAGATTTGCCTTTTTATCTACTGAACAAGAAAGCAAATACTCATAAGCCTTGTCCAACTCCTGATTGTCCATAAGCCTTTTTTATAAAAATAAACACTAACCAAAAACATTAATCCTTTTCAAAATTATACAAAGCTAACCCCATCGCAACCGCATAAGAAGATGAGATACCTTCCAATTTATTTTCCAACCTGCTGTCATAAGAAACCATTTTAAAGGGATTTCCGATTTCAACAGGCAAATTCATTTCTTTAGAAAGATATTCTTTAAGTCCAGGCATACGAGAAGATCCTCCCGTCAAAACAATGCCGCTGATTTTCTTTCCGTTGGTATGAAGATATGCTTGCTGATTCTTTTTTACTTCTGAAATAATTATACCGAGGATAGGAATGATAACTTCCGCTAATTTTTTATCAGGGGAAGATTGGTCAAGTCCGATTTCCCTCTTCAATAAGTTCGCCCTTTCCTCGTTAACCCCAAAACTATGCGCAATAATTTTCGTCAACTCCTCGCCTCCAACGCTGGAAATACTATGGCTTTCCGTCACTGATCCGTCATCAACAATAGTAATACCTGTCATTTTATAACCGACATCAACAATGATAAAAGCCCCTTCCCTTTGACCAATCAAGGACCTGGCCAGAGAAAAGGACTCCGTTTCCAAAGCGACCAAATCAAGATTGAATGAGTTAGCGATGTCCAGATATTTAGCAGAGATCTCTTTTGGAATCGCAATCAACAATACGCGAGTCTTATCTTCCAGACTACGTCCAGCCACCGTTTTGTTATTATCTTGAGCAACCCCACTTTTCGTATCTTTCTTCAGTATTTTTTTTCTATCATTGGAAATTATATTCCAACCAAAAACAACCTCTTCAATAGGAATCGGTATGTATTGCCGCGCTTCATAATTCACAGCATTCTCGATTTGTTCTTTTGGCATTCGCGGAAACGTGATAATGGACGTGAAAGTGGAAGAGGCAGGCACAGACATCGCAACTTTATGATCCGCCACGTCCGCAGAATTGAGAATAGTTTTCATACTTTCAATCGTGTCCTTATCAAGAGACTGAATGTTTTTTTTCACCACCGTTCCATCTGGATTTATTCTCTTTTCCGCCTCCAAAGAAACATAATTTTTAAGCGTAACTCTGCCATTCTCAACCGCCAATTGAACCACGCGAATCCCAGTAGTCCCAAGATCTATCCCAAAAAAAGACGAAGATTTTTTATTCAGAAATGACAACATTTGACGATTTTATTTTATTATTCTCCCTTAACCTCAATTCTGGTCGCCGAATTCTTTTCCATCTTCGGCATCCTAATAGTAAGAATTCCGTTTTTCATTGAAGCCTCAACTTGATCTGTTCTTATATCACAAGGGAGAATGACAGAACGAGAAAAACTTCCCCAAAAACACTCCTGATAATAATAATTCTCCTCTGAAATTTCCTCATTTCTTTCCCTTGAACCTTTTATAGTTACCATATCATTAGTCACGGACAAATCCAACTCTTCTGGTCTAATACCACCAACGATTGATTTTATAACTACAAAATCATTGTCCTGATAGACATCAATAGCAAGTTGTCCTTCTTCAAATTCCTCTTCTTCGCCCCAATTCTCACCGACAGAAGCATCGGTTTCTCCTTCATTGTATCGCTGATCTTCTTTATCTTCTACAGGAACACTCGCGCGCGCCACGCTAACATTCTGTTCAGGTTCATCCGATTCATCTTTGCTCGATCCGGAAATCCTATCAAGAAAAGATTTATTTTGTTTCATCATAATTTTATTTTTATTTTATTAATCACAAACTCTAACTATAGAAACAAATACAAAAATTATTTTTTTTCAAAGACTCGCGCACCAAAATTTTTACCTACCATAATTCTTCATCAACAGTATATCACTTTTAAAAAATTACAACAAGAATCCCAATTTTTCTTCTATCTTTTCCAGTTTTTCGACACTCTCCTGAAGTTTGCTTTTTTCCTGTTCAATGATTTTCGCCGGAGCCTTCGACACAAAAGTCTCATTTTGAAATTTCGCCTCCAAATTTTTTACGAATTTTTCCAAATTTTCTTTTTCCTTCAAAAGATTCTGCTTCTCTTTTTCCATATCCACCAAGCCCTCGAGAGAAACAAAAATTTCCACACCCAGCAGAACCGTCATCGCCATATCTTCACTTTTTTCAAAGCTATTCACCACCCCCAAGCTTTCTGCTCTTCCTAGGAATTTAATGATTTCCAATTGCGATTCAATCAGTTCTTTTTTATTCACCGACACAATCACTACTTTCACTTTCTTCGCTGGCTCAATCTTATATTCCGCGCGGATGTTGCGTATGTTCGTGATGACTTCTTGCATAAGCTTAAAATCCTCCGACACGTTTTTATCAATGAATGTTCCTATTTTCGGCCATTTCTGAACCATCAAAAGCTCGCCCGTCTCAAAACTCTTCCAGGTTTCCTCTGTCACAAAAGGCGCAAATGGATGCAAAACAATCAATAACCTTTCTAAAATATATAATAATATCTCGTCCTTATTTCCCTCAACTTTAGCAATCTCCAAATACCAATCCGCCAACTTGCTCCAAGTAAATTCATATATATCTTCTCCAGCAGCACTAAATCTGAAATTTTCCAGATTATATTTCACATTAGCAATAAGCCAATCGATTTCGCCCAAAATCCACCTGTCTGCCAAAGTTTTCGCTTCTGGCTCAATTTCCACGCGCTTTACTTCCCTAACACTCATCAGAATATAGCGCGAAACATTCCAGAGTTTGTTCACAAAATTGCGATAATTCTCAATTTTTTCTTCGTATATTTTCAAATCATTACCCGGCGCCGAACCGACAATCAAACTCAAACGAAGCGCATCTGTGCCATATTTCTCAATCATCTCGAGCGGATCAATTCCGTTTCCGAGCGACTTACTCATCTTCTTGCCTTCCTTATCGCGAAGCATCCCGTGTAGATAGACATTTTCAAAAGGAATCTCGCCTGTCGCGTAGGTTGTCATCAGGACCATTCTTGCTACCCAGAAAAAAATAATGTCATAGCCGGTTTCCATCACGCTCGTCGGATGAAATTTTTTCAAATCCGCGCTTCCGCCCATCCATTCCTCAAAAGTTTTATATTTCGCAAAATCCTTATCCATCAACGTCGAAAAAGTCCACATTCCCGACGAGAACCAAGTATCGAGCGTGTCAGAATCTTGTCTGATTTTTTCACTGCTACACTTCGGACAAACCTCTCCTTCTTCTCTGTTCAAGATTATCTCCCCACAATCCTCGCAATACCAGACTGGAACCCTGTGCCCAAACCAAAGCTGACGTGAAATGCACCAATCTCGCAGATTCTCAATCCATGCAAAATATGTCTTTTCAAACCTGTCCGGAATTATCTTGATTTTTTCTTCTCCCCCTCCGACTACTTCAAGCATAACCTCTTTCAAGGATTTATCTTGAAAATATTTGTTCCCCTCTTTTGTAATTTTCTTGTTAACGTCAATAAACCACTGCAAAGACGGCAACGGCTCAATCGTCGCACCACACCGATAACAGACACTCAAATTTTGCGCCACTTCTTCCTCTTTTTCCATCAAACCATTATCACGGAAATATTGCACGATTTTTTCCCGCGCCTCAAGCGCCGTCAATCCTTCGTATTCCTTGCCCGCCTCCGCCGTCATTTTGCCGTCCTCACCGATCACTTTTATAATCGGCAAATCATTTTCCTGCGCCATCTGAAAATCAACCATACTATGCGCAGGAGTTACGCCCAACGCGCCCGTTCCAAATTCCATATCAACATTCCTGTCAGCGATGATTTTGATTTCGTGTTCACCGTTTCCCAAATTGATTTTATATGCCTTGCCTACAAAGTCTTTGTATCTCTCATCTTTCGGATTTACCGCCACCGCCACATCGCCCAACTTCGTTTCTGGCCTAGTGGTCGCGATTGTAATCGGAAAATCTTTTTGATATTTAAAAAAATAAAATTTACCCTGCACTTCTTCATATTCCACCTCGTCATCAGCAAGTGTCGATTCACACCTCGGACACCAATTAACGATTCTGTCTCCACGATAAATCAGCCCGTCTTTATACATCATCTCAAAAACCTCCTTTACTACTTCCGAAAGCCCCTCGTCAAGAGTATACCTCTCGCGCGACCAATCGCACGAAGACCCCATTTTGCGCACCTGATTGCGAATCGTGCCCCGCGACCCCTCGACATATTCATGTACTCTCTCCAAAAATTTTTCCCGCCCCAAATCATATTTCGTCTTGCCTTCATCAGCAATTATCTTTTCCACTTTCGTCTGCGTAGCGATAGAAGCGTGATCAGTTCCCGGCAGCCAAAGCGCCTGTTTCTGATTTAAACGATTAAATCTGACCATCAAATCCTGATAAGCCAACATCGAAGCGTGCCCCAGATGCAAAATCCCCGTCGCATTTGGCGGCGGCATAGAAATAACAAATTTTTCAGGCGTTTTCCCCTCCTGAGCACACGGCAGATTATCAGGATTGAAAAATCCGGAATCCTCCCAAGTCTTATAGATTTCATCTTCCACATCCTGTGGCTGATATGCCTTCGGTATCTCACGCATAAATGTAATATGATTATATTTTTCTTAAAAGTGTTTTATAAGAACATATTAACACACGCTTTTGCGTTAGGAAAGAGGGTTTTGCGTTTTATATTTTGCATTTCGTCTTCTATATTTCGCATTATATGTTTTGTATCCTGCATCTTGCATCCTGGACCACGGCTGAAAGGTCGTGAACCACGTGGGCTAAAACGTCTTTTTATCAATTACATTTTCTATCGCATTTACAGACTCTTTTGGGACGTAGCAAAAGAACTGTCCTTTTGATTCTGTAAGGACAGTCCTTCTTATTTTTTATCAAGATATAATCTCTCTGCATTTCACGTTTTGCATTTTGGACCACGACTGAAAGGTCGTGAACCACGCGCGCGGGATGGACTCATTCGGACATATTTTATTTTTTACCGTTTGCGATATGTTTCGTTGGGATAACGTCCCACCCGCGTTCACACACCCTCTCAGGTGTGGTCCAAAATCCAAAACACAAAATACATTTGTGTCTTGAGCTATGGACCACGACTGAAAGGTCGTGAACCACGCGCACCAGAACTTTATATTATTAATTACGCTTTCTCCTGCATTCACACACCCTCTCGGGTGTGGTCCGGGATACAAATACACCTTCTAATTCACCAACCCATAGCTGTCCCTATCCACCGCATTTATCTCATAAGTTCACAGAAAGCGTAGTGCCATCAGTAACGTCATTTGTAACATTGCCATATATATCCTTGGATGTAAGAGTAAAAGAAAAGGAGTCTCCGAAGTAATATTAGACGCAGCGGCGATGTCGAAACTATTTATCACATTCGGCGATACGGCTACATTCAGATCATAAGTCGCACTACCATTGGTTGAATAGGTGCGTCTATCTCTGCCGTTTCTGTTCTATATAATTTTACATCAGTAGTGGCGATACCATTCGTGAAAGTGATAGTCCCCGAAGATCCAAACTCTATTTCACCCCCATTCTTATCGGTGAAAGTCGGGAGATTGGTGCCGATAAAATTAGCACCGGAAAAAGTGATAGTTTTGTCACCGGTATAGGCAGTGTGTGCATCGCCAAAATTATTTATAGCCCACAGGGTTAAAGTTTGAGTATCACCCGCAGTTTGAGAGGTGTTTCCTGTGATGGTAAGGTGATCAGTATATTCTTCAAGCGCCTCAGCCAACACGGCGGCAATAGCGCCATGCCCAGCGGAATTGAAATGGACGCCGTCTGTATTATATGCCGTTTTTATATCCCATAGATTTCCTTCCAGTCCGTCTGCGGCATACTGCCCTACTGCCAAACTCGTGTCCACGATAATTGCATCTTCGTAAGTTTCTGCCAAAGCTACTAATGAAGCGTTCCAGTCATCTCGTGTATTCATTTGAGCTGTATTTCCACCGGTCCAAGGCATTATTAGAATGACTACTGGGATGATATCATTATTCTGACAAGCGTTTAACATCGTCGTCCAATTGCTTAGAAAAGTCGTCTTGGTTACGCCTGAGGTAGATAAAGCATTAAAATGATAGATGTTACTATTTGCCTCTATCCGATATCCATAATAATCCCCTTCTTGCACACCTGAAATAGGAGAAGATAAAGTTATATTTTCAATCCCCATATTAAGATCATTAGCAAAATTATTACTCGTGCCTATCAAATCATAATTTGAGCCGTTTTTTCTCCAAATCTTCAAATATATACCGGTTAAGTCTGTATTAGAGTAAGTATAGATTTTTATTTTGGAAATAGTTCCAGTTTGCCTTATGCGATATTTTTGTCCCACAGTTATAAATTCTCTATAACCAGGAGAATCTTTACATGCACTTCCACAAGACCAGTCTCCTACGCCTATGGTCGCAACATCATACGGCCCAACAATCGATAGACCATCGTTAGGTTCCAATTCCAAATACGCCGCCGAAGCTGTTTTATTCGGAGCAAAAAACAAAAAAGCCCCAGACACGATCTGAAACACTAAAACAAAAATCAAAAAAGAAAAAGTTAATTTTTGATGATTTATTTTTTTAACAAGGTTATTACCCCCCCTATCAAGTTTTTAAGTTGGTTCTTTTCTTTTTGGAACATAAGTGTTTTTTTAAAATTGATTGATTATTTTTTAAGGTCTGTCCTTTCAGATGTTTAAAGGTCAGACCTCGCGTATCTGATAAAGAAACGTTCTGTCCGCGTGGTTCACGACCTTTCAGTCGTGGTCCAGGATACAAAATACACGATGCAAAACGTGAAATGCAAAATATGGAATACAAATAAATTAAAAAGTGTATTTGTGTTTGGATTTATGGACCACACCTGAGAGGGTGTGTGAATTCGGGATAGAACGTAATCGATAAAATAACGTTCTAATGCGCTTGGTTCATGACTTTTCAGTCGCGGTCCAGGATGCAAAATGCAAGATGCAGAATACAAAATGTATGATATGCAACATATACGCAACACCTTTTGCTTTCTTGCCTCTGGCATTCCTGACTATGCATCCACTAAATACACGAGGTCCGACTTTTAGACATCTGAAAGGTCGGACCTCAATACTAAAAAAGAACTATTCTTTTTGTGCATAATCTTATTCCAAATGCACATCTTTCTCAAAAACTTCAATCTTTTTCAATAACTCTGGATGTTTTTTCAAGTTCGGATCTTTTTCTAAGATATTCTTCGCTTCCTCGCGCGTTGCCTGGATGAGTTCAGAATCGGAAAGTGATGCCATCGCAAGATCCGGCAGTCCCGATTGTCGTACTCCGACCAATTCTCCCGGACCGCGAAGTTCCAAATCTTTTTCTGCCAATTCAAATCCGCTCTCGCTTTCAATAAGTGCCTTCAATCGCCTGTGCGTTTTTCCCGAAGTTGAGTCCGTAAACAGAAAACAATACGATTGAAATTCTCCGCGCCCAACCCGACCGCGGAATTGATGCAATTGCGCCAGTCCGAACCTGTCCGCGCCCTCAATAAGCATTACGGTCGCGTTGGGAATATCAATACCAACTTCAACCACCGAAGTAGAAACTAATATATTGATTTTATTTTCAATAAATTTCTTCATCACTTCTTCTTTTTCTTTCGGCTTCATTCTGCCATGCAAAAGCCCAATTTCGAAATCCGGATATATTTCTTTGCTCAACTTTTCAAATTCCTCTGTCGCCGACTTCACTTCCAAAATGTCCGATTCTTCGATGAGCGGACAAATCACAAACGCTTGTCTGCCAGATTTGATTTCCCCGCGAATAAATTCATAAGCTCTTTCCCGATTTCCCGACGCCACTAACTTGGTCACGATTTTCTGCCGACCTTTCGGCATCTCTTTCAAAATCGACAAATCCAAATCGCCATAAACCGTCAATGCCAAAGTTCGCGGAATCGGCGTTGCTGTCATCGAAAGAAGATGTGGCACTGTCGCTTTGAGTCCGTCTTTAATATCCAAAATATCGTTTTGAATTTTCGCCCGCTGCTCAATGCCGAAACGATGCTGTTCATCCACCACCGAAAGAGCAAGATTCTTAAAACTAACTTTTTCCTGAATGAGTGCGTGAGTGCCGATAACCAGATCTGCCTCTCCCTTTTTTATAATCTCCAATATTTTTTGCTTCGTCAAACTCTTTTCCTCTCTACCATCAAAATATCTACTCTCGCTTCCCGTGAGAAGTGAAATTCGAATGTTAGTTCCGCCAAATCTTTTCATACTCTCCGCGTAGTGCTGCCTCGCCAAAATTTCCGTCGGCGCCATAATGAGCGATTGATAACCGGACCGGACCGCCACCAACACCGCCAACAGCGCCACCAAAGTTTTTCCAGAACCCACGTCGCCCTCCAAAAGACGATTCATCGGGCTGTCTTTTTCCATATCTTTGATAATTTTCCAAACCGCAATTTTCTGTCCGTCTGTCAACTTGAAAGGCAGCTTTTCCAAAAAATATTTAATTTCCGCTTCCAGCTCTTTGCCGTATTTTATTCCTACCGCCTTCTGCCCCTGCCATTTCTGCCTCTGTCGCTGCATATATAGCTGCACCAAAAAAAGTTCATCGAAAGCGAGCCGCCGCTTGGCAAGTTCTGCCGCCGTCGCGTCATCAGGAAAATGAATCTGACGAATTGCCTCTTGAATTTCAAAAAGATCCTGCCGCTCCAAAACTTCCCCCGGCAAAAATTCCGCCACGCTTTCCGCCAAACCCAAAAGCGGTTTAATATGCGCCCGCAACCACTTGGAAGATATTCCTTCCGTCTCGTGATAAACCGGCACCAGCCTTCCCGTATGCAGATTGCTTTTCCCTAAAATTTCATAAGCAGGACTGGAAAGCTGAAAGCCCTCTTTGGCAAACGCAACTTTTCCGCTCAAGCTCACACTCATCCCCGCCTTGAGATTATTAGTAATAAACGGCTGGTTAAACCACACCACCTGAATCACACCCGAATCATCCTCCACTGCCGCCTCAGTGAGCGTCATGTTCCTCCGCCGCGTCCGCACATTCCGAATTTCCACAATCTCACCTTTGATACTTACAACTTCACCCACTTCGACATCCTTAATCATCTTAAAATCAGAAAAATCATCGTAACGAAAAGGAAAATGAAAAAGCAAATCCCCCGCTGTTTTAATTCCCAATTTATGCAGATACAAAATATACCTCGGACCAATGTGTGAAAGTTCCTCGATTGGAGTTTTGAGCGTTATCATATATATGAAAAAACTTTTTTATATTATAGAATCTGACTTATCATCCGCCTGTCTTCACTTAAATAAATTGTAGCAGAACCACGCCCCGTCCACAAATAAAAAAGCGCCGAATCTCAAATTTTGAAATCGGCAATGATTATATTTTTTCCTTTTTCTCCCCATAAAGTAACTTAATAAGCAGAAAAAATGAGGGGAAATGGTATACCTTAACGCAAATCTTTTTAATAAAATCCAAAAAAGACTTCGCTCCTATTATAGATAAAAAATCTTCCCAATCCCCTCGGAAAGTTCTCCTGTGTTTAAGGCACACAAAAGGAAGAACTACAAACAATTCAAGGAAAAAACAGATAAAAGACGCTAACAGCATAAGCAGGGACATCTCTGTTAACCTCATCCCAAAAAAATCTAAGATCTCCTTAAATATTCGTATTACTAACAGAATGACCGCCTCCCTCTTTCTATTTTCTATTTTTATAAAAACCTAACTTAAGACATAACAACAAAAAGCTGAATTGTCAAGCCCTAAAAATGAAAAAAATTAAACTTCATTTTAATCCTTGGTCGTTTCCTAAATAAATCATCTGAATTCATACCTTTAAAATATAGAAATAATTTCACGCCGCCAAAACCTCATCTACAAAAATTTTCATCTTCTCCCCACTTCAATGGATTGTTATAAATATATTGCTTGATATTATCCAGCTCCTTTTCCTCTCTGACTATTCGGTCATAAAAATTATCCTGCCAAGCGAAATCCGCTTTAAATTTTTTTATGTTTTTCGTGCAGACCGATTTATATGAACGAATAACCGTAGACAAAGTCCCAGTCTTAGGGGATATTCTTCTATAATAATCGTTTTTCTCATCTGTAGAGACGTTGCAGTGCAACGTCTCTACGTTTAAATTTGAACGAGACGAATTGATACAATCCAAGCCTTTTTCAATTATCAAAATTCCGTGAATATGATTAGGCATTATCACAAATTCATCTAATCTTATAAATAAAAAATGTTCAGGTATTTCTTTCCAATATTTTTGTGCCATCTCCCCCAAACTATTCAATATCACCCTACCATCTTTTATCTTTCCAAAAAAGTTCTTTTTGCTTTTTGTGCAAATAGTTATAAAATAACAACCGTCATTTCCATAATCCCAATTTTTATGCCTTAAAGAATCAATACGATATTTATTTTTATATTTGAAGAAATTTTCCATATTTATTCAAAAATAACGATGAGTAAATCAAAGCGACATCTCACTTCAATAAATTATCATAAACAATCTTCGACCAATTTTCGAAACTTTCATAATGTTCAGGGAGCTCCTCGCGCGAAATCCATAGACCTGTCAAAATCCCATCCTCCTCTGATTTTATGTCATCTGTTGTAAGCTCGATTTCATAAACCAATCCCAGGTGATCAAAATCAACTCCAAGATCACTCCTGATAAGACCTTTCAAGGAAATATTTTTTATTATCTTCTCGTTTACTCCCGCTTCCTCCCCCGCTTCTCTGAAAAGCGCGTTATAACAAGTTTTCTCAAGATTATTCTCGACCAAATCACAATCATCAACATGTCCGCCAATAAGTCCTTTCTTGCCGATAAGTCTCAGTTCACTCCCGCCCCGCTCTCGCAATGTGAAAAAATATTTGTCTTCAAATCTGACCAATATGTATGGTATTGGATGCCTGCGAGTCGGATGATATTCCAAAAAGCTCCTTTTCTCCACTCC